>Ga0123357_10000210_pt1 | contig 54869 bp, 46 predicted proteins | sample TergutEmb28metaG_FD_89873 | JGI IMG/M metagenome (GOLD analysis project Ga0123357, IMG submission 89873) | Embiratermes neotenicus P4 segment gut microbial communities from Petit-Saut dam, French Guiana - Emb289 P4 | ecosystem: Host-associated > Arthropoda: Insects > Digestive system > Gut ...
AATGGCGTTGTGGGCTCCTTCTTCAGCTTGGTTAAGGTTGAAGGGGTCACGAGGACGGGTTGAAATACCTTCTGTAGCCATGAAAGCCCTGTCGGCCATTTTCGGCCGCAGGTTGCGTCGATGCGCAAAAAAAAAGAAAAAAATTGGGACCGCGGCGAGGCTCACCGACGATTCGTAAAAGTCAGGCTCAGCCTTGCCACGCTCTCGTTGCACCCGCGAGGCGCTTAGGGCATTTGAGCTTGGCATGGAGGAGCAGCACTGCACCGCGCATCTTGCGGATGTGGCGCTGCCCGTGCCGCTCGCAAAAGCCTTCACCTACCTAGTGCCCGAGTCGCTCGCGAACGCGGTCGGGCCCGGGTGCCGTGTACTTTGCACACTTGGCGCGCGCCGCACCGTTGGCCTCGTGATCTCGGTAAGGGAAGGCGAGCCACCTCATGGCGCCAAGCCGCTGCTCGAAGTCATGGCCGGAATCGCGCTGCCAGCCGATCTCGTGAGCTTCCTCGCCCGCCTCGCAAGCTATTACCTTGCGCCCATTGGCGAAGTCGTGCGCCTCGCGCTTCCGCCCACCGATCGCGACGCCGAGCGCGCCGTTTCAACACCCACGCTGTTCCCCATTGCCAAAGGCATTGCACCACGCAAAATCCAGTGGGTTTTAGCAACAGCCGCAATTGAATCGCAAATTCAAGGCCAAGCCAAAGCAGCAAGCTTGCTTGCGACCGTGCGCGCGCACGGCGAGATGCCAATTTCAAAACTCGAAGCCCAATTCGGCGGCGCGCGCGCCACCATCAAGCGCTTGGTAAGCCAAGGGCTACTGGAGCTTTTCGAGAAAGAAGCGCCGCGCGATCCATTCTTCGCGGACCCCATCGCCAAAGACTGCCCGCCCGAACCCACCAAAGCGCAGCGCGAAGCCATAGCCGTTCTCGAAAGCGCGCTCGCATCGACAAAACCATCGACTTTTTTGCTCCACGGCGTCACCGGCTCCGGTAAAACCGAGGTTTACCTTCGCGCCATTGCCTGCGCGAAAGAACTTCGGCGCGGCACCATCATGCTCGTTCCCGAAATCGCGCTGACACCGCAGCTCGTTGGACGATTTCGCGCGCGCTTCGGCGACGACGTTGCGGTATTGCATTCTGCACTTACCCCGCGCGAGCGCTTCGACATGTGGCGCAAGCTTGCAAGCGGCGAGGTCAATGTGGCCATTGGCGCGCGAAGTGCGCTCTTCGCGCCCGTTGCGAATCTCGGGCTCGTCCTTGTCGACGAAGAGCACGACCCTTCGTTCAAGCAAGAAGAAGGCGTACGCTATCATGCGCGCGATATGTCGATTCTGCGCGCGCACATGCAAGGTGGCATTTGCGTGCTTGGCAGTGCCACTCCCTCGCTCGAAGCCGAGCAGCTCGCGCGTTTGGGCAAAGCCCATAAGCTTAGCTTGCCGAATCGCGCACGCGAGCAACCCATGCCAAGCGTTGAAATTATCGATCTTCGCTCGATGGGATCCGGGCCAACAGGCAATCCAAAATTGAGTTTGCCTCTTCACCGGGCCATTGAAGAATCGCTCTCCAAACAAGAGCAAATCATTCTCTTTTTGAATCGGCGCGGATTCGCGCCAAGCATAAGGTGCGAAAGCTGTGGCAAACTCGCAAGCTGCCCTCAATGCTCCGTTGCGCTCACATTCCACAAAAGCCGCGGCGGCACAATGCAATGCCATTGGTGCGATTACGCGGCAAAGGTCATTGCGCAATGCCCAACGTGCTTATCAAACCGCATTGCGCTCGAAGGGCTTGGCACCGAGAAGCTCGAAGAAACTCTCTCTTTGGCATTTCCCAAAGCACGCGTGGCGCGGCTCGATCGCGACGTAGCCAGCGGCAAAAATATCGAAAAAGTGCTCGCGCGTGTTCGCGCGCGTGAAGTCGACATTCTCGTTGGCACACAAATGGTCGCCAAGGGCCATGATTTGCCACACGTTACCTTGGTTGGCGTCATCAACGCCGACGCGGCGCTTTCCATCCCCGATTTTCGCGCGAGCGAGCGCGCTTTTCAGCTCCTGGTGCAGGTCGCCGGGCGCGCCGGGCGCGGCGAGGCGAAAGGCCGTGTGCTCGTACAAACCTACAATCCGGAACATCATGCGATTGCGTTTGCTGTACATCATGACACTTCTGGATTTCTCGAGCGCGAGCTCAAAGACCGACGCGAACTTTCGTATCCGCCGTTTTCGCGCATGGCACTCGTGCGCGTCGACTCGCTCGACGAAGCGGCAGCGAAAAACGCAGCGGCCGAACTGGCCAAAGTTGCGCGCGCCGTGGCATGCAAAGAAGGGCACGGCGCGCTCGATGTGCGTGGTCCTGCCGTGGCGCCCATTGCGAAAGTGCGCAATCGCTTCCGGTTTCGCGTCATGCTGAAAGCCATATCGCGCGAAAGGCTTCGCCAGGGAGCGCTGGCTATGCACGCAACCCTTGGTCAACTGCCTCGCACGGTGCGTGTGACAATCGACGTCGATCCGGTGAGCCTGCTATGAATCTGGCCAATGGCGATGTTGCCGAAATATGAGAACGCGCTCGCGGCGCGCTCGGTCAATCCGCCCAATCCGCCTCTTACAACGGAGCTCGGCACCCCACGGCTCGTGCTAAGGCCGCCCCACACGGGCGATGTGGCCGCAATCCGACACCTCGTGCGCGAAAACTACGAGCACCTTCGGCCGTGGAAGCCGGCGTCGTCGCCAGGGGAAGATCTTTGTTCCATCACCGGGGTGTCGAACACAGTGCTTCGGCATCGTCGCGACTGGAAGCGCGGTACAGGATATGTTTTTTTCCTCACACGGCGAGCATCGAAAAGTCCATTCATCGGCAAAATTGCGTTAAGTAGTGTGGTGCGCGGCGCGTTGCAAAGCGCCTACCTTGGCTATTGGGTGGACGCCTGCGCGCAAGGGCAGGGCCTTGCCACCGAAGGAGTTGCCGCGGCGATCGATTTCGGCTTTGGCCCGCTGGGGCTACATCGCATTCAAGCGGCGATTATGCCGAAAAATTCGAAAAGCCTGCGGGTCATCGAGAAAGCCGGATTCCGACGCGAAGGCTATGCCGTGCGCTATTTGTATATCGGTGGTGTGTGGGAGGACCATGTCATCTTCGCGCGCACGCGTGAAGAGTACGAGCTTGACCGCGCATCCAATCAAATCAAATAATTGTTGCTCTCACGAGAAAAGGCGAAACTTTATCCTGCAGCAGGACGATAGGTGTGCATGACGTGGTTCGATAGAGCATCCTCGTGCGACAGCGTGCGCGAGCGCTTCGCCGAAGCAAAAAAGATTGTAAACGCAATCCGCAATGTCAACGAGGTAAACGAAGGTATTCCTTATGACAATCAGGCAAACTGCGCGGCGTGTGCCATAGCCGCCGACGCAACCCTGGGAGGGAATCCGACATCGGCATTGGGAGGCGGCCCATACGAAGTCATGGAGATCCTTAATTTATATCTAAATCAGCCATTCATGACGCTGGAAAGATATTCGGATATTGAAACGATCATGATGAGTGCAGGACCAGGCGCTCGCGGTATCGTAATCGGGAAAGACGCAGTAGGACGAGCGGGCCACGCGTTCAACGTCGTCAACGAAGGTGGTGTGGTTGTATTCGTCGACGCTCAGACCGGCAGAGTAGCTAAGCTGACATCGTACAAGGTACTATTCTTGCAGCGAACAAATTAAACGGACAAGCTAAACCGCTTTCAAGTTGACGCGAGATCGAGGCGGCGGCGAGGAGCGGACCGGAACAGCCTCCTTGCGCTTTGAGGACCGCACCGCAGCCGCCAACGAAGAGATCGCGTCAAATCGAAAGCGGTCGCGAGTTCGACGCAACTGCTGGTGCGTGTGGCCGAACTGGTTTGTATGCCCACTTCATGGCTCAACACGGCGGCGGCGTTTCAACGACTCGCGCTCGAGGCCGCCGCCGAACTCATTGCACCAACCCAATGCGCCGCGTGCGATGCCCGCGTAAAGCCAAGAACGCTTTTCTGCGCGTCGTGTGCCGTGTCGGTCGTGCCTCACACCTCGCACGACGCGCGCCACATGGCGGTTTTTGCCTACGGCGGCGCGGTCGCACAAGCCATTGCCCGGTGCAAGTACGACCACCGGGCCGATCTCGCGCCGCGCCTTGGTGAAATCATGGCGGCCGCGGCCGAGCCGCTTGCCGGTCAGGTCGACGTTGTCGTGTCGGTTCCGCTGCACCCGAATCGACTCGTCGAGCGAGGTTTCGATCAAGCGGCGCTTTTCGCTCGTCCAATTGCCAAGCAACTTGCCGCTGCACTTTTGCCGCGTGCTCTCGCTCGCGTAAGAGACACGCCGCGCCAGGCTATTCTCGACCGCAACGCACGCGCCACGAACGTTTCAGCGGCGTTCGTCGTGCGCACGCCCGAAGCCATTGCGTGGCGCCGCGTGCTCCTTGTCGACGACGTTCGCACCACCGGCGCCACGCTTTCGGCGTGCATCACCGCGCTTCGTTCGGCTGGAGCGCAATCGATTGTCACGATGGTGTTTGCACAACGCGATTAGCCAGTTGGCACCTTCTTTAAAGCCGCAACGAACTTGTTCGGCGGAACGAACTCGTTGATGCGAAAAATCTCTTTGCCGTTCTTGTCGAGCATAATGACCGTGGGCAGCCCCACAACGCCGTACTTCTGCTGAAGGCGCGGAAAATTGGGCGTGTCGTCGTCTTCGATGCGAATTGCAACGAAGCGCTCTGCCTCGGCACGCACGGCGGGGTTTGGGAATGTCTCGTGGTCCAATTCCTTGCAGTTTGCACACCAATCTGCACCGAAGTCGATGAGCACTGGCTTGCCCTCGGCAAGGGCTTTTGCAAGGGCTTCTTCTTCGTTCGTGAGCCAGGCAATCTCGGGGGCATTTTTGATCTCAAGCGCCCTTTCGTGGTTCAAAGGAACCCAGCTCACGAACATGGCCGCACCCGCAACGGCCGGAACAATGGATGCAAGTTTCATCGTTTTCGACAAGTGCGCGATAGGCGACTTGCGACGCTCTGCCATGACATGGGCAAGGCCAAGACCAAGGCCAACGAAAAAAACCACCGCAGCCGCTGCACCAAAGCCGTAACCCGGATACGCAACAAGGCCGCGCACCACCTCAAAGCGGTCGCGCAAGAAGGCAAAGGCCATGTAGGCGAAAACGACACCGCTCGCCCACTTGATGCCCATCATCCAAGCGCCGCCCTTCGGCAGGTTGATCGCAAAAGCGCCGACCAAAAAAAAGATTAGGCCAAGGCCAAGCCCGAACGAAAAAAGCGCGCTGGCGCCGAGCACGTAGCTGTGAGAGCTGGCAATCACGGCAAGCATGCCCGTTAGAAATGGCCCGGTGCACGGCATGGCAACGAGGCCCATCACAAGGCCCATCGCAAACGCACCTTTGTACCCAACGCCTCCAACGGTCGACAGCCTATTCACCAGCGCCGAAGGCAGCGCCATCTCGAAGGCACCAAACATTGACGCGGCGAGCGCCATAAACATCACCGCAAAACCCATCACAACGAATGGGTTCGACAGTGCCCAACCCATGAGCCTGCCAGTTGCGGCCGAAATGAGGCCCATGGGAACGAACAGACACGTGATGCCGAGCACAAAGGTGGCTGAAAGCAAGGCGCCGCGCACACGCGACTTCGCTTGCGCTGCGCCGAAAATCGAGACCGTGATCGACACCATTGGGTAAACGCACGGAGTGAGGCTTGCCACAATGCCGAAGCCGAACGACGCGACCACGGCAAAAATGGCGCCGTGTGATTGCAAGATCTCCGCAAACCTGCCAGCGTCCGATTCTTCACCGCCCGTCGCCCACGCCAGCGTTGGTGCAAGCATGAGCGTGATGAAGATCAAAATTTGGGACAATCTACGGTTCACCGATTCATCCGAGCAGAAAGGCGAAAAATAACGAGACGCCCCAAAACGCGGGGCGCGTGGGGCACACATTCGAGCCTTCGACCCATCATAGCACTCGCGACCATGGACATATGAGGCCGGCAGTGCTAGCTCGCGAGCGTTCCGAAGCTTGGCGTCCGTTCGGACGTAACCATCACGTCCCATTGCTTGGCGCTAAGCCTTTTGTTTACGAGGCCCCATGTCGCTGCTCAGCGTGAGCACCCTCACAGCGTCCCGTGAAACCTTGGTCGAGGGCGGTGTTACCGTCGACCTCGACGCAACCCTACTCGTACAGCTCGTCCTCTTCGTCGTTCTCATCGTCGTGCTCAAGCCGATGCTGTTCGACCCCATGATGCGTCTGTTCGAAGAGCGCGAGAAGCGCATCGAGGGCACGCGTCGTGAAGCAACCAAAGAAGACGAGCGTTCGGCCAAGGCCCTTGCCAAGTACGAAGCCGTCCTCGCCAAAGCGCGCGCCGCCGGTGCTGCCGAACGCGATGCCCTTCGCGCAGAAAGCACTCGCAAAGAGGCCGAGCTCATGGCCGATGTCCGAAAAAACATCGCGTCCACTCTCGACCGCGGTCGCACAAGCATTAGTGGCGAGGCACAAGTTGCGCGCAAACAGCTCGGCGCCGAAGCCACCGCGCTCGGCAGGCAGATCGCAAGCCGCGTGCTTGGCCGTGAGGTGGTGCCATGAAAACCAAGCGTAAAATCACATTTGTCGTGCTTGCTTCAGCGTTGATGCTAGCCACGGTTGTCGCCTTTGCGCAAAGTCATGCAGCACCCGCTGGCCACGCAACGCCGGCCACGGCGCACGGCCAAGCAGCAAGCGAACACGGCACGCCTGGCGAGCACGCCGAGCACGCTGGCCACCACGGCCCAGAGCCAATCAACTGGCTCAATGTTTTCGACACGAAGAAGCCAGCAATCTTAGCGCTGGTCATCAACTTTGGTCTTCTTGCAGCCCTTTATTACGCACTCGGCAAAAAGCCGATCACCGAAGGGCTCAAGCAGCGGCGCATCACTATCGGCAAAGACATCGAAGACGCCCAAAAGTTTCTCGCCGAGGCGCAAGCGCGCGCGAAAAAATACCAAGGTGATCTTGCCCACGCCGATGCCGATGCCGAAACGGCACGCGACGCGATCGTCAGCTCCGGCAAGGGCGATGCCGAGCGCATGCTCAAAGACGCCAGCGAGCGGTCCGAGCGCATGCAGCGCGACGCCGAGCTCCTTGTCGAGCAAGAACGCCACCAGGTCCGGCACGACATCCATCTCGAAACCATCGATCTCGCGGTCAACGAAGCGGAAAAAATGCTCGCTCGCTCGATCACCGCCGACGATCACGCCCGCTTTGCCAACGACTTGCTCACCGAGCTTGCACGCCGTCCTGCCGCCGCTGCTGGTGCTTTGCGTGCGGCGAACGCGACAGACTCCACTCGAGGTGCCTCGTGATCCCCGGCGTCATTGCCAAGCGCTACGCTACTGCGCTGCTCGAGCTCGGAACCGAGTCGGGCGAACTCGACACACTCGTCGACGAAATGAGCCGCGCAGCCGAAAGCTACGAATCGAATAGCGAGCTGCGCGTGGCCTTCGAAGATCCACTTCTCGCTCCGTCGGTCAAAAAGGCCATCATGGCTGAAGTGTGCGAAGGGCTTGGCCTCGGTGCCACGGCAAAAAACACCCTCGGGCTTTTGGTCGATCGCCGCCGCATCAAGGCGTTGCCGGCCATCGCGAGCCGCCTTCGTGAACTCGCCGATCAGAAACGCGGCATCGTCCGCGCTGAAGTTTTGACGGCCATGCCTCTGCCAGAAGAATATTTCGCGCGTCTCGAGCGCGAGCTCGCACGCATCACGGGGCGCCGCATCGCGCTCGATCGCAAACTCGATCAGTCGCTCCTTTGCGGCGTTGTCGTGCGCGTGGGCGATACGGTGTACGATGGCTCGCTCATTGCGCGCCTGCGCCAAATGAAAGAGACCATGCTACCCAACTAACACGCCGCCTTTCCAACAGCGGACGAACCCCAACGAACGACACGCCGACATGATTGTTCGCGTGTCTAAACGAAAGACGAAAAAGAGAACGCCATGCAGCTTCGGGCCGAAGAGATCTCCTCGATCATCAAGAAGCAGATCCAAACGTACGAGAAAGCCGCGGTCACGACCGAAACCGGTACGGTTCTCAGCGTGGGTGACGGTATTGCACGCATTTATGGCCTTGAAGGTGCCATGGCCGGCGAGCTGATCGAGTTCCCCGGCAGCATCATGGGCCTGGTGCTGAACCTCGAAGCCGACAACGTTGGCGCCGCCCTCTTCGGCGAGTCAACGGGCATCAAGGAAGGCTCCACCGTCCGCCGCACCAACCGAATCATGGACGTGCCCGTTGGCGAAGCCCTTATCGGCCGCGTGGTCAACTCGCTCGGGCAAGCCATCGACGGCAAAGGCCCCATCGACACCCCGCACCGCCGCCGCGTGGAAATCAAAGCTCCAGGCATTCTTGCTCGTCAACCGGTCAAGGAACCACTGCAAACGGGCATCAAAGCTATCGACTCCATGGTGCCGATCGGGCGCGGCCAACGCGAGCTCATCATCGGCGATCGGCAAACGGGCAAAACCGCCGTCGCGATCGACACGATCATCAACCAGAAAGGCCTTGGCGTTTATTGCTTTTACATCGCCATCGGCCAAAAGCAGTCCACCGTGGCCGCCGTTGTCGACAAGCTCACCCACGCGGGGGCCATGGAATTTACGACGGTCGTCGTTTCCGGTGCGAGCGAATCCGCGCCGCTTCAATTCATTGCACCCTACACGGGTGTCACCATGGCCGAATACTTCCGCGACAGCGGTCGTCATGCACTTTGCATCTACGACGACCTGTCGAAACAAGCCGTCGCGTACCGCCAGTTGTCGCTTCTGCTCCGGCGCCCTCCGGGTCGCGAGGCCTACCCGGGTGATGTATTTTACATTCATTCGCGCCTGCTCGAACGCGCTGCACGAATGGCCGACGAGCTCGTCGTGGTCACGAAAGGCACGACCTGGGACAAGCGCGGCCCCGCGAAGGTGCACATCGGAGAGCAAGGTCACGATAGTGCCGCTCAGGAGCTCAAATCCAAAGGCGATGGCTACGAAATCTTGAAAAACCCCCAGGCGGGCGGCTCGCTCACGGCGCTTCCCATCATCGAAACCCAAGCGGGTGACGTCTCGGCGTACATTCCCACCAACGTCATCAGCATTACCGACGGCCAAATCTTCCTCGAGTCAGACCTCTTTTATTCTGGCGTTCGTCCGGCCATCAACGTCGGTATCTCCGTCAGCCGCGTTGGTGGTTCGGCGCAGATCAAAGCGATGAAATCCGTCGCCGGCTCACTAAAGCTCGATCTGGCGCAGTATCGTGAGAAAGCAGCGTTCAGCCAGTTTGCCTCTGACCTCGACCAAGTGACACGCGACATGCTCGATCGCGGTGTTCGCCTCGTCGAAATTCTCAAGCAGGGTCAGTACGTTCCGCAGCCGGTCGAAAAGCAGGTTGTCATCATTTACGCCGGCACGAAAGGACACCTCGACGGCATCGACGTGTCGAAGCTTGGCGAATACGAAAAGCATCTTTACCCGTTCATCGAGTCGAAGTACCCCGAAATTTTCGAGAACATTCGGACAACCAAGGCACTCGATAAGAACACCGAAGAGACCTTGAAAAAGGCATTGAATGACTTCGGCAAGGCCTTTGCCAAGAAGTAAGAGGCACCACTCCAATGCCGTCGCTCAAAACCATTCGCAAGCGGATCACAACCGTCAAAGCGACGCAAAAAATTACGCGCGCCATGAAGATGGTTGCCGGAGCGCGCCTCAACCGCGCGCAGCAGCGCATTACGCAGCTTCGTCCCTACGCGCTCAAAACGCAGGAAGTCCTCCACGGCGTTGCCAGCACAACGCTCTCGCAGCAGACCGCCGGCGAGCAGGGCGAGCAGGTGCAGGCTGACTCGAAAGACGTGGTTCATCCGCTGCTGCAGCAAAGGCCCGAGCGCACGGCTCTCATCTTGGTGCTCTCGGGCGACCGCGGGCTTTGCGGCGCGTTCAACGCCAATGCGAGCAAGGCAGCCGAACGCACGTGGCGCGCGAAGAAGCAAGAAGGGGTCGAAGTTCTCTTCGGAACGATCGGCAAGAAAAGCCGCGACTACCTTATTCGGCGCCGTGGCACGATCACGCGAGACTTTCCCAAAATGTACGACAGTCTCGATTTCGGCAAGGCTGGCATCGTGGCCGACTGGGTCATTGACAAGTATGCGAAGGCTGAAATCGACACTGTATATGTAGTTTACAACGAATTCAAAAGCGCCATCACGCAGAGAACCGTCGTCGAGCAGCTTCTACCCCTTCCAAAACCACCGCCACGCCCCGAGGGTTCGCTCGCCCCAACCGAGTACGGATTCGAGCCAAACGAGCACACTGTCCTCGAGCGCCTCATGCCAATGTACGTGGAGGTTTCGCTCTATCGAGCCATGCTCGAGAGCCAGGCCAGCGAGTTTGGCGCGCGCATGACCGCCATGGACGCAGCGACGCGCAACGCGAAAGACATGATTGGTCGACTGACCCTTGTATACAACCGCGCACGTCAAGCTGCGATCACCAAAGAGTTGATGGAGATCATCGGCGGCGCCGAAGCCCTCAAGGAATAACGTCGGATAAGAATCGATGCGAACTGCGTTCAATCCTTGTCGCGATTCGCTATTTCGACTACGGTGCGCGGCCATGTCCCGTCAGAAATCTCTATTCGCTCTTTCTGCACTCCTCCTCACCGCCGCATGCGGTGGATCCGAACCCGCCGCCAAAGCACCGGAAGCGGAAACCGCCGAAGCGGCCACCGCCACCCCGACCGAAATGCCGCCGCCGGCGCCCACCGCCGCCGAAACGCCGGCGCCGCCTCCTCCGGAAGCAGCGCCTGCGCCTCCGCAGCCGAAAATCGACGTCGCTGCGATGAAGTTTTCGCCAAAGAAAGGCGGCAAAGCCAGGCCCTTCGAAGTCAAGGGCGACGGCACCGTCACAGGTCACGACGGCAAAACACTGCTCCGCATCAGTGGCGACCACATCGAAGATGCGAGTGGTAAAACGCTCGTGACCCTTGGCTCAGACGGCTCGCTCATGGGTGAATTCAAAGGCACTCTTCGAATGATGGGTGACGACGTCGTCGGCGATGACGAGAAAATCTCCGTCGGCGACGACGGCACCGTAACCATGACGCGCGGCAAGAAGACTGAGCCCGTTGGCAAGTTCGAAGGCAGCGCTGGTGCAAAGAAAACCGCGGCTCTTGTCATGCTTGCCCTTCATGCAATGCATCACGAGCAACATCATGCGGCCATGCCAAAGGCTCAACCAAAGCATCCCGCAGCCGCCAAACCCGCTGCGAAGCCGAAGCCATAAAATCGCTTTCAAGTTGACGTGAACATGCCGCCTGCGAAGCCATTCGTAGGGGCGCAGTATGCTGCGCCCCTACCGAGCGATCGCCGCAGCCGCCAACGATGAAATCGCGTCAACTCGAAAGTGGTATGCGTGCCGTCGTCCGTCCACGCGCGTTGCTCTATGATCTCGACGGCACGCTCATCGACTCGCGAAAAGACATCGCTGAGGCATGCAACGAAACGTTGCGGTCGTTTGGGCGTACTCCACAAAAGTTCGAAGCCATCGTGGCTATGATCGGCGACGGGGCAAAAACGCTCATCGCGCGAGTCTTCGGTGTGCGTGAGGACGATCCTATCGTTTCCAATGCTGTCACGGTATTCCGCCAATTTTATACGGCGAAGCCGTGCGTGCACACCACACTTTTGCCGGGTGCACGCGAAGCGCTCCACTCAGGTGTGCGCGCGGCACTCGTTACGAACAAGCCGCGCGACATAACTTTGCTCGTGCTCGAGGCACTCGGCATCAGCAACGCTTTTGAGATGGTGTGGGCTGCGGATGGGCCGCTCAAGCCGTCGCCTGCTGGCGTAGTTGCTGCGCTCGAAGCACTTCATATCGATGCATCCGACGCCTGGTTCGTGGGTGATGGCGCGCAAGACATAGGTGCTGCGAAAGCCGCCGGTGTTTTCGTCGCGCTCGTTGCCGGCATTGGCGATCATGGCAGCGCACATGCAGCAGGGCCCGATCTGCTGCTGCCTAGTTTGTCTGCGCTGCTTCCATACCTGCGTTAATTTGATCGACCAAAATCGCGTCGGGGCTTGCGGACGGCAGCGGACGCAGCATGGAGCGACGAACGCGAAAAGCGAATCGGGCGGTAAGCAGCGTGATCGAAAAAATCACGGCAATGCCCCATGCCATGCGGAACGAAGCGCTTGTTTGCGTCGTGTGTCGCGACAGAGCGACCAGCGCAAAGCCAAGGCCGGAAAGCGAGACGAGCCGTTTGCTCGTTGTAGGGGGGCGATTCATCGCGCCCTCGCGATTGGGCGCCATGAATGGCGCCCCTACGAATTTGTTTTGTTCGCGGTCTAACGGTGCTGTCATCACTATCAACCATTGTATTGTGCAGCTTTTTACGAGGAAAAGGAGAGCGCCAGCAAGTTTGGTCGCAAGCTGGTGAGAGCCCATTGCATCCGGAAGCTGCCATCCCCCAAAGAACACCGCAGCGCCAAGTGCACATGCCAGCAGCACTCCCACGCGCTCAACGGCATATGCTCTAGTATCCGTGGGTTCCTCGCTACGTTGGTGGATCAGCCAACCCAGCGCACCAAAGTATGCAGTAGCGAGCACGAGGGCGGCCGGCTCTCGAGCCGCGGAAAATTCCCATGGAAGCGCGCCTTGCGAGCGAACAAGCTCGCCGAGTGACAACGCACCTTCGAGTGCGATCATCCCTGCAAAGGGCAACGCGAGCGCGAGGCAAGCACCAAGAGCCCCAATCGCCGCGCGCAAAGCTTTAAAGTTGCCACTTTTTGCTGTGGCTCGCGCGGTGGCCAAGAGACCCATCGTGATCACGAGCAGCATCGCACCATCGAGTTCGGCGGAGATGACGTACGAACCAAGAGCGAAGGTGCCAACGAAGATCAATGCGAGAAAGTACGCAATGGCCGAAGCTCCTTTGCCGGTCACTGCATGCACCAGAGCCTCCGCGCTCGTGCGCCGAAGGCGTGAAGCAACGCGAAGCTCGGCGGCGCTGAGAAGTGCGGGCAATGGCACCACGAGAAGAACGAGAGACGCAAGCGCGAGCCAAACGATGACGATGGCTGGCCCGTACTCGATCGGAATGCGTTCAGAGGCGTACCCCGATAAAGGCAATGTCTTGGTCTCTTCGCCGGCCCCATCGGCATGGCGCACGAGCAACGTCACGGTACGCGACGACGCCGGAAGCACGTCGGAGGCATTCGCAACGACGACTCCATCTACTTCTGCGAGCACATCGCCGACTTGAATACCTGCGCGATCAGCGGGCGATCCAGGTCGGACGCCTTGGATCGGAAGACCGCGTGGCGCCGGCTCATTGGCTGTGATGCCGGCATTCATGCCGTCGTTTATCCCGAGAAAGGCGAGCACGCGGGCTCCTTCCTTGGCACGCGCACTTTGCTGATCACTCCGAAGTGCGGGCGGGCGCACATCGAGAAGAACGCCGCGCAGAACACCGACGAGCGGAGGCGCCCCAGGCGTAGTCGATGCAAAGGCAAGTTCGACTTCGCCGCGGAAGGTTGTGTGCAAAGCAGCATCGCCACGGCCGCAGAAGCGCTCCTCGAACGCATCGGTAAACGCGGCTTCAATGCGCTCGCTGCTCATGACCACGGCATCGAGCTCGATGCTCGCACCCGTGGCCTTCTCACCAGGGCGGTGAAGCGCGCCGCGGAACGTCAAGTGTGCGACGCGGCCCTGCGGGAAGCCGGAGCCCCGTAGCTCGAAACGATCGCCGACCTCAATCTCGCGCGGTGAGATCTCGGTGACTTCGATCCATGGGGCCACAAGGTCGCGATCGCAGCCAGAAAGATCTAGGACGATCGCAAGAGCCATTGCCAAAGCCACGAGTATCGAACGGCCGAAGTGCTGCACCTCTCATCGAATAGAAGAGATGCCCAAATTGCGCGACTTTTCGGCTACTTTTTGCCATGCTGCGCGCCATGGTGAAGGTCTACGCAGTCATCATGGCAGGAGGCGCGGGTACGCGTTTTTGGCCGGCTTCGCGAGTGCTCCGGCCGAAGCAGCTTTTACCCCTCGCAGGACAATCAGGCGAGGTTCTGCTCGCCGCAACCGTGCAAAGGCTTGCTCCGCTCATCACGCCTGACCGCGTCGTCATTGTAACGGGCGAGCCGCTCGCCAATGCAACGGCCGCAGCGGTGCCCGAGGTGCCACGCGCACAAATCCTCTGCGAGCCTGCCCCACGCAACACGGCGCCGTGCATCGCATGGGCAACGTCGGTGATCGAAGCCATGGATCCTGATGCCGTCGTTGCCGTTTTGCCGAGCGATCATTTCATCGCAAACAGCGCCGAATTCCATCGCGTGCTCGAACGGGCGATCGCTACCGCCGCACTCGGCCATGTCACGACAGTCGGCATTGTTCCAACGCGCGCGGAAACGGGCTACGGCTACATCGAGCTCGGCGCTCCGCTGGCAAGCGCGGGCAACGCGAGCAACACGGGCGCGATGAGCGTGCTCCGCTTCGTCGAGAAACCCAATCTCGAGCGAGCCTTAGAGTTTTTGAATGGCAAACGCCATCTCTGGAACGCCGGCATGTTTTTCTTTCGTGCGCGTGACATGCACGCACTCGTGGGCGAGCACTTGCCCGAGCTTGCCGCTGGCATCGCGCAAATCGACCAAGCGTCGAGCACCGCGAACGCCGCTACAGTGCTCAAAAACATCTTTCCCACGTTGCCAAGCATCTCGATAGACCACGGCGTGATGGAGAAGGCCACGCGACTTGCGGTGGTGCCGGGCAACTTCGGTTGGAGCGATGTCGGCAGTTGGCAATCAGCCTGGGAACTCGGCAACAAAGACGATCACGGCAACGCACTCGAGCCTGATACCATTGCCATCGACACCACGAACAGTCTCGTACGCACACTCGGCACGACGAAGAAGGTGGTCGCTCTGGTGGGTGTCCGGGATCTCGTCGTGGTGGATACCGATGATGCAATCCTCGTCATACCGCGCGATCGTGCCCAGGACGTGCGCATGGTCGTCGATGCGCTAAAAGCTCGAGGCAAGACGAACTTACTTTAAGGGCACAGCATGCTGCGCCCCTACGATTTCGACCGCGAGCGGCGGCGGGCTCCTCTTGCTTTCGCCGACTTTTTCTTTGGCGCTGCAGCGTACGGATCGTAGTCCGCCCCGCCGTTTGCTTCTTGATTTTCTTGACGAGCGTCACTCTTTGCCATCGATTCAAGGCGTTTGAGATCGTCTCGCAACTTCGCGGCACGCTCGAAGTCGAGGTTCTCGGCTGCGGTAAACATTTCCGTGCGCATTGCACGTATCTGCTCCGACACATCGACGGACGCGCGCACGCCCTTGCCTGACTTGACGCCCGACTTCGGCACCTTTGGAACTTCGAAGTAGTCCATCGTGCCTGCCGCGGGATTGATGTTCATGACGGCACGAACCACGGTAGCCGGAACGATGCCGTGCTCGCGATTGTACGTCTCTTGAATCACACGACGCCGGTTCGTTTCATCGATCGCATTTTTCATCGCGGGCGTGATGCCGTCGGCGTACATGATGACGCGCCCGTTGACGTTGCGTGCGGCACGCCCGATGGTCTGAATGAGCGAGCGCGGGCTTCGCAAAAAGCCTTCCTTGTCGGCGTCGAAGATGGCCACGAGCGACACTTCGGGCAGGTCGAGACCTTCGCGAAGCAGATTGATGCCCACGAGCACATCGAATTCGCCAAGGCGCAAATCACGTAAGATATCGATACGCTCGAGCGTTTCGACGTCGGAATGCAAGTAGCGAATCCGAACGCCGAGCTCGCGGTAATAATCGGTTAAATCCTCGGCCATACGCTTCGTCAGCGTTGTGCAGAGCACACGCTCATTTTTCGATGCGCGATCGCGAATCTCGACGAGCAGATCATCGACTTGGCCGGAAACCGGACGCACCTCCACGACGGGATCGGTCAAGCCCGTTGGGCGAATGACTTGCTCGACGAACGAACCTTGGGATTTCTGAAGCTCGTAATCGCCCGGCGTTGCCGAAACGTAGATGCATTGGTAGACGTGCTCTTCGAACTCTTCGAACTTGAGCGGCCGGTTGTCGAGCGCGCTCGGCAGACGAAAGCCGTACTCGACAAGGGTTGCTTTGCGCGCACGGTCGCCGCGGTACATCGCGGCCACCTGCGGCATGGTTTGGTGCGACTCGTCCACAATGAGGAGAAAATCTTTTGGGAAATAGTCAATGAGCGTGGGCGGAGGCTCGCCGGCCTTTCGCGCAGACAGATGGCGCGAATAGTTCTCGATGCCATTGCAAAACCCCATCTGCTCCATCATCTCGATGTCGTAAAGGGTTCGCTGCTCGAGCCTTTGCTTTTCGAGAAATCTGCCTTCTTTATCGAAAAATTCGAGCCTGTCGCGAAGCGCATCGCGAATTTCGACAATCGCGCGGCGCATTTGCTCTTGCGGGGTCACGTAGTGCGAGCCTGGAAAAACCGCGTAACGATCGAGTGAGGACTTCACCCTGCCGCGGATTGGATCGACCTCTTTGATGGCCTCGATGGTGTCGCCGAAAAACTCGATGCGCACGGCCGTGTCGGATTCGTAAGCAGGGAATACTTCCACGACATCGCCGCGCACACGGAAGGTGCCACGGTGAAAATCGATATCGTTTCGTTCGTATTGGATATCGACAAGCATGCGAAGAAGGTTGTCACGCCGGAATTCCTCGTTCACCCTGAGGTCGATGAGCAACCCATGGTAGCTTTCGGCACTGCCGATGCCATAAATGCAGCTTACCGAGGCGACGATAATGACGTCGCGCCGAGAAAGAAGCGCGCGCGTCGCCGCGTGGCGCATGCGGTCGATTTGGTCGTTGATGATGGCGTCTTTGTCGATGTAGGTGTCGCTTGCCGGAACGTAAGCCTCAGGCTGGTAATAATCATAATAGCTAACGAAGTATTCCACGGCATTGTCCGGGAAAAGCTCTTTCATTTCGCCATAAAGTTGTGCGGCGAGCGTTTTGTTTGGCGCAAGAATGAGCGTTGGCCGGCCGCGGGCCTGAATGACATTGGCAATGGTGAAGGTTTTGCCCGAGCCTGTAATTCCGAGCAAAACTTGGTGCTGCTCGCCTGCAGCAAGCCCACATAGAAGCTTTTTGATGGCCTCGGGTTGGTCGCCTTTCGGCTCGAACTGCGACGACAATTTGAAAGCAGCCATAAGTTCACCGAACTTGGCCCTGGTAGGGTACTCGAGTTACCGCGCGCAAGGTAATCTCGGCGGCGAGCAAGGCAAGCAGCACCAGGGCGATGAGCCACGAGACATCGACGACTGCAACGCCTCCGCCGAGCGACGACGATGTGGACCCCTTACTCATGGCGCGCGGCCGGAGATCGATCTCGCGAGCCACGGGCGCGGCGACACGATTCTCTTTTGCGCCGTCCACAATCAGCGTGTAGGCGCCCACGACTTCGGGCACGATGTGCAAGCCTCCTTCATCGCGAACCGCGACGACAGGACCACGAGGCCCCATGGCCTCGAGATGGCTAGAAGCCGGGAAAGTCCAGGGTGTTGCTACATCCGACCTATGCTTTGCAGAGTGCAAGCGCGCTTCGGAAACGAATGCATCGAGCAGCGCGAGAAACCCAGGCCTGAGCGCAAAGTCGCTTATGTCGACCGACAGCGGCAAGGTTGTAATCCACACCTCACCTCGGCCGATGGCACGCCGAGCAACGAGCGGCGCGCCATCGCTCCACGCAAGCAGATTTTCGTATGACGACAGATCGCCGTCGCCGAGATGCGCGCGTCCTTCGGGCGCGAGATCTTCCAGGCTCCGTGCAGCCTCGCCGAAAAAGGGCGATATTGTGGTTGCCGCGCCTTTTGCTTTCGCTGTCGCCCATCCTACCGCGTGCGCCAAAAACGGCTCGAAATTCGCGCCCAACGGCGCTGAGGCCGCATGCGGTCCGAACGCAATGAGCAAGAGCCCGCCGCGCTCGACGAATGCGCTGAGCGCGTGGCGCTCTTCGGGCGTAAAGCCTGGGGGATCATCGATGGATATCGCGGCAAAAGCCGCTGTATCTTCTTTTCGATCAGGCACTTGCGGAATCGGGCGCACGGTCATGTCGATGCGAAGCGCAGCGAGTGCCTGCTCGACAACGGGCGCGCCTCCGGTGGCAACCGACCCGCTCGATCGATCGCCAACAGCCGCGATCGCAGCGGGGCCTGCTTCTGCAACGACCGGAGCGAAGTCGTCCGCCGCCACAGCGTCGCTGCCCGTGAGCCATGCAACGAGCTCGCGCGCGTCGTCGCCAGCTCCATTGACAAGAGCCGTAACCTCGCCAACGGTTGCCTCAGGGAGCTTCGCGCTCGCGATGACTTTGTCGCCGTCTTTGATTTCGACCTCGCGATTCTTCGCGGCGGCCGGCGCCGTGCACACGAAACGCACGCGAACCTGACCCCGAGCTCTGTCGGCCGAGAGCAGTCCGCAGTCGCCACGAGCCGCGGGCTCGGCGAGGTCCGGCATTGCCAACCACACCGGTATGTCGCTCGTTTCGCCGAGCGGGGCAGCTTCAGGATTGCCGTCGGCAAGATCGCTGAGCACGACGATACGCCTGTCGATCTGAGGCAGATCCGAGATGAGCGTTTTGGCCACCGCGAGAGCGCCATCGAGATCGGTTGCGCGGTCGGACTCGCCCATGGCTTCGAGTGCCGCACGCGCCGAGCGAATGTCGGTGGTGGCGGCAAGCCCCACACGCGGAGCAGCACCCGCGAGCACAATGGCTACCGCATCCCCTTCGTGGAGCGAGGCAAGGATTTGGCGCGCACCTTCGCGGGCGCGCGCAAATTTCGTTCGCCCTCTTGCCTCGCCCGCCGCGCGCATGCTCATCGAGTCATCGAGCACGATCGCAACGGCAACGGAGGTGCCGGAGCGATTCATTGCGAGGCGACTGCAGCGCACGAGAGGGGAAGCACCGAGCAGTGCGAGCGCGACGATCGACGCCGCGCGAATCGCAAAAAGCGGACGGTCTTCGAGCCGTGCGCGACGCCGCGCCTTCGGCTGTGCGCTCGGAACGATGCGAGCAGGAGCAAACAACTTCTCTTCGGCGCGGCTGCGCCGAAGGCGATGCGCGAGGTACGGAGCGACCACGAGCAGCGCAACGGCGAGCGCGAAAACGGTAAGGAAGGTCACCGCACGGCCTCGATGATCGAGCGCACCGCCCGAGTGGGATCTCGATCGGTCGTCATGGTCAAGAAGTGCGCTCCACGCGCCACGAGCGCGCGCCGCCACTCGGCCTGCATGGCACGAAGACGCGCGAGGTATTCGTCGCGCGCGCTCTGGTCGGTCTCGACCACCGCACTGCCTTCGAGCGCCTTGAGCCGCACAGCTTTGTGGAATGGAAATGTTGCTTCGTCCAGATCGAGCGTTTGCACGACGACAAGCACGCGTCCTCGGGTTGCGATCGCGCTCAGCCGATCGGACGCCTCGGATGGCAGATCGAGCAAGTCACTCAAGATGACGACGATCGAGCCGCGACGCGCCGTGCGCGACAAGCCCCCAAGCGCGCGATCGAGCGCTGAGGTGTCGGCAAGGGCGTCGCCTCGAGCCGATTGCCCCTCGAGGGAATCGACCACGCGTTCAAACGCCTCGCGCCCGCCGCTGACAGGCACCGGTCGCGCGCTCGCCAATCCTCCGATGAACCCGAGCCCGACGGGATCGCCGCTGCGCACCGCAACGCGCGCAAGTGCCGCCGCAACGAGCGACGCCCACGCGAGCTTCGCGCCAGGTGCGTGGGATCCTCGATATCCCATCGACGCCGTTGCGTCGACAACGAGGCGGAGCGCGCGATCCGTCTCGGTTTCAAATTGACGCACCAGCAGGTGCTCGTGGCGCAGAAAGGAGCGCATGTCGAGCCAGCGCAAATCGTCGCCCGGCGTGTAGGCTCGATATCCGCCAAACTCGACGCCTGCGCCTCTGCGTGCGCTACGGTGGGCGCCAGCGTAAACGCCCTCGGCCACCCTACGCGCACGAATGCGTAGTGGCCCGAGGCTTCCCCAATCGAGCGCACCGCGAAGCCCACCAGCGGTGGCGCCTGACGCTCGCATGCTTTCGGAAGTGGCTCGACGCACGACCAAAACGCCCTCACGCTTATGGCAAACCAACCTCGGGTACGGGGCCACCAACTTGCGCCCGCGAGCCGCTCAAGATCTCCCGTGCAAGCGCAACTTCCATGAGATCGAGGCCGGGCGATACGAGAACCTGCTTGAGCGCGGCGTCTGCTCCCTGCATGTTGCCAGAAATTTTTTGCTCGATGGCCGAGTAAAAGAGCGACTCGGTTTTCTGCGTGGGCGTCTGTGCTGCCGCCACGAGCCCCGACACCGAAAGCTTGCCTGCGCCGTAGGCGGCAACCTTACCAACCCAATGTGGATCGCTTGCGGCCTGCGCGAGCACGCGGTCGGCCGAGCCGTCGGTTGGCACTCTCATTTGCCGCTCGAGCAGACGAACCCAAAGCGCGTAGTAGACGATGTCGTCGCGCTCGATTTCAGCAGACACGGCGCGCGCAAGACCATCGCGCGCACCCGTGAGATCGCCTTTGACGAACGCGCGCCCAACGATATGCCCAAGGGTTGCGGCTGCCTGTTGCTTGTCGCGCGGGGCTGCCTCGAGCGCCCGCTCGAGAGCCTTGAGCGCACTCGAACCAGCACCAAAACGGTCGAGCACACGCGCGATCAGTCGCTCGACGCGCGCGCGGTCGTCGCCACGCGTGGCGCTGCGGGCCGCTGCGAGATCTTTCAGCGCAGCGGCGAGAGGCTTGCGCGCCGCGCTTGCATCGCCTTGTTCACGCGCGATGTCGCTTTGCAAAAGCAAGATCTCACCGCGCAAGGCGGCGTCGGCGTTCGCGCTATTCGCGTTGGCAGCCGAAAGCGCCGCGCGCAGACGCTGGCGCGCAGCTTCGGCCTGACCATCGTGCCAATCAAGGCGTGCAAGCGATAGCATGACGCCGCCGCTTTTCTCACGCTGCTCGGCAAGCGTGAGAAGTTTGCGCGCGTCAGGCAAGCGCCCCTCACGGATCTCGATCTCGCCCATCATCGCGTAGACCTTCGCAGGGCTCGGCTGCACATTTTTTGCGGTATCGGCCGCGGCAAGAATAGGTCGCGCCGCGAGGAAGATTCTGCGCACACTTGCAGGGTCGTCGGCTTGCACGCCGCGCCCCATCGCTTGCATCGTGATGGCAAGGCCAAGGCCCAAAATGTGCGGATCGGCGTGCGCTTGAATCGCATCGGCAAGAACGGCCGGCGCGGCCTCGCCCATTCCCATTTCGACAAGCATCGAGGCAACGTAAGCTGCTGGCTCCAGCGAGGTCGGATCGAGGCGGTAAGCTTCCACCGCAGCAACGAAGGATGCAACGCGAAGCAAATCGACGTCGCGATCGACATCGTCGATGTCGTCGCCTTTCGTTTGTTGCGGCAGCGATCGGACGATGCGAGCAAGATCGAGCCACTTATCGGAGTCCGGATTGTCGATCACGGCTTGAAGCGATTCGATGAGCTCCGGACGCGTGAGCTCACGCAAGTTCGCGGTGTTGATCGCGTTGAGGGCGCCGCGCGGATCCGCGTTGCGAAGGTAGATGGCGGCAAGCACCGTGGTGCCCATCACGAGCGCACGCACGGCTTCGATGCGATCTTGATTTGTGATCTGTGCGCCGCCGGACGTGCGCAAGGCCATGGCCTTTTTGACAAAGTCGGTCGCTTTTGCTGCGGCGTCGTCGCGTGCAGCAAGGCTTGGCTCGAGCAAGTGGCGCGTCACCGCGGCGGCCTCGAGCGCGCCTGCGATCTGCATCGCGCCATTGCCGCTGGTCTGGCGCGTCCAAGCGATGATGGCATTGAGGTGATCTCGGATGTCGGCGTTCTCGTGCGCCGGTGCGAGCCGGCTAAGAAGCTCGTAAGTTGCGCGCGCGCGGCCCTCGTCGCCCCTGCGTGCAAATTCCTCGCTGGCAGCACGCAGAGCCGCGTACCCATTGGCCCCGAGCATGTTGCCCGTGAGCTCGCCTGCTCGCACGAGAAACATCGCGCCCGAAAGCGAAGCGATCGCGCGATCGCGATCGCGCTCTTTGAAGCGGGCGGCTGCGCGTGTCATCTGGTGAGAGACAACGCCAGCGAGACGCCCGGCGCGCTCGTTCGGTTTGCTCGTAAGCAGATCGCGAACGCTGCCGGCGAATGCGTCGTCGGTCACCTCGGCGGTGGCAAGGGCCGGGTGCTCAGGGTGGTGAACCGGCTCGCCAGCCTGGCCGTGGCCCGAACCGCACGCGACAGCCGCGAGCGGCAGCGCGATAAGTACTAGGATCCTGGACCGACGCATGGGCGGCGAGCTTAGTCGAGCTGCCTCGCCAGAGGCTAAAAGATCAGAAGCTACAGAGTCGACGTTCCGCAAGCTTCAAAGCGACAGCAGGACGCATGAGCTTCGACATAATTGCCTTGTCGCCTTATCGCGCAGCATAGTCTTCTGACTTTCGCTATGCCGCATGCGCATCTGCTCGTCGTTGACGATGAGCCATCGATTCTTACCACATTGCAGAAAGCTCTCTCGCTCGAGGGATATGCCGTCGACGTTGCGGGCGGCATGAAAGTGGCCGACGAAAAACTGAAGAAGCGTACCTATGACTTGTGCTTGTTCGACGTGCAATTGCCCGATGGCGACGGGATCTCGCTCTTGTCGAACCTGCGCGCTGCAAAAAACGAAGTGCCCATCATCATGATGAGCGGGCATGCAACGATTGACACCGCCGTTCGTGCAACGCGCCTTGGTGCGCTGAATTTTCTCGAAAAGCCAATCAACACCGACGCGCTGCTCATCGCGATCGAAACCGCCTTGCGCTTGCATCGCGCCGAAAGTGAAGCAAACGAGCTTCGTTTGGCAACAGGCCAAGCCGGTGACCTCATCGGTGACAGCCCTGCCATCAAAAAGCTTGTCGAACAGGTTGCGCGCGCCGCGAAAAGCTCCGCGAGCGTTCTTTTGACAGGCGAGCGCGGCACAGGAAAAGAGCTCGTTGCGCGCGCCATTCACCAGCTTTCGCCGCGCGCGAAGGGGCCGCTCGAAAAGCTCAATTGCGCCGCGTTGCCGAGCGAGCTCATTGAGAGCGAACTTTTCGGTCACGAGGCCGGAGCCTTTACCGGAGCCACCAAACAGCGGCGCGGCAAATTCGAACGAGCCAGCTTCGGCACGCTGTTTCTCGACGAAGTCGGCGACATGCCGCTGGCCATGCAGTCGAAGCTTCTTCGCGTTCTGCAAGAGCGCGAAATCGAGCGCGTTGGCGGTAGCGAAGTCATCAAGGTAGACACGCGCGTGGTGGCGGCAACGAATCGCGATCTGGTCAAGGCCTGCGAGTCCAATGCGTTTCGCGCCGACCTGTACGATCGGCTCAACGTCGTGCCGCTTCACATTCCGCCGCTGCGCGCGCGCCGCGACGACATTCCCATTCTTGCCGCGCACTTTCTCAAGCTTGCTGCCAAGGCCAACGATCGACCAGGCATCCGGCTCGAAGACGAAGCCATCGCGATACTTGTATCGTACAATTTTCCTGGCAACGTCCGCGAGCTGAAAAACCTGACCGAACGGCTCGTCATTCTCACCCCCGACGACGTCATTCGCGCTGCCGACGTGCAGAGCTGCCTACCTGGCAGCGGTGGCAGCAAAGCGGCGGGCCTGTATCGGCCAGGCGTGCCGCTACGCGAGCTCGTTGAACAAGCCGAGCGGCAGATCATTGTAGACGCACTTGCCCACCACGGCGGACAAATGGCAGCCACCGCGCGCGCTCTCGATCTCGAGCGAAGCCACCTCTACAAGAAAGCGCGTGCTCTTGGCTTGCGAGGCGAAAGCAAAGGCGACGACGACGAGTGAACGATGTCAACCGAGCTTCGCGCTAGCATTGCCGAGCGCACGGGCCAAACGGCCGAAACACTTACGCGCGCCGAGCAAGCCGAACAAGAAAGAGTTTTGCTGCCGCCCGTTCTTGCGCCCGAAGGCGTTGTCGTCACGCGCATCGGCGACATCGCGGCTCGTGCCTCGAGCAGCGCACGTACCGATGTTGCGGGCGTGCGCGGAAGCGCCGACGCCGCACTCATCGCAGCACTTGCAACCTACAATTGTCCCGTCGTCGCCGTCACTTCCGATCTCGATGGCGCGCGACGTCTCGCGGGCGACGTGCGCACGTTGCTCGGCCAAAGCCCGACACCCGAAAAAGGCTCGGACGTCGACAACGTGCGCGATGGCGTCGACGAGCTCGCTTCGGACAACGACGTTCTCGTTCTTGCTACGGCAGACTCTTCGCCCTTCGCCGAGGTGAACCCCGACAGGCGCGGTGCGATGAGCCGCATGGCTACCCTCTCGCACCTGGCGTGCGGTCGCCCGTATCGCGTGCTCGTGGTCACGGCCGCGGCGCTCGCGCGAAAGTTCGTGCCGCCCGACGCGGTTGCCAAAGCCACGCAGCGCATCGTGTTCGAGAGCGAGCTCAATCGCGACGAGCTTCTTCAGGCGCTCACCGTGGCAGGCTACATTCGCGTGCCTGTCGTCGAAGATCCAGGGTCGTTTGCCGTACGCGGATCGCTCATCGACCTTTGGCCGCCGGGTACAAGCTGTCCGTTTCGCGTCGAGCTGTACGGCGATCTTACGATTGGTATGAAGCCGTTCGACGCGGTCGAGCAGACAACACGCGGAGCCACGAATGTGCGAGAGGTTTGGCTGCCGCCGGCGCGCGAGGCGATCCTCACAGAGGACAACATCGAGCGCGCACGCGAACGCATCAACCAGCTCGCCGACGCGATCAACTGGCCAACCGTAAAGGCTCGGGCGCTCGAAAGCGACGTCACGGCGGGGCGCGCGTTCTTTGGCGCCGACGCCTATTTGTATGCATACTACAATAATCTTGCTTCGCTCGATGCGTACGTGAGCAAAGACGCGCTCGTGGTTCTCACCTCACCCGCTGAGATCACGCGCGAAGTTCAGGGCGAAATCGCGCGCATTTACGACGATGCGGCAGCGAAATCAGGCGAACCGCATTTCCCACCAGAAGCGTTCTTGCGTTGCGAAAATGACATTGCGATCGATCTCGCGTCGCATCGCGTGGTCACCTTCCACAGTACGGCAATTCTCGGTGCACCTGATAACGAACGCGCGCAAGGGCTCGCAGCCTATGAAGTCACCCTGGATCCGGTCCACATCGCCTCGAGCGATCACAACGACCTCACGCACGCCGTCAAAACCGCACGCTCCGGAAAAGGCCACGCGGCCACGCTCGGGCCCGTTGCACGCCACATTGCACATTACAACGATTATGGGTTGCGCGTTTTTCTCACGGCGCGTGCACAAACCCAAGGAGCGCGTCTCGCGCAGCTTCTCACTCACCTCGGCATCAAGTGCCGTGTGCGCTCCGGCGACTTCCGTGGCTCATGGCTCACCGAAGCGCGCCATGAAAACGAGCCCGACGCGCAGATCGTTACGGTGCCGCTGTCTCGTGGCGTCGTCATGCCGGGTGAAGGCTACGCAATCATCACCGAGGAAGAAATTTTTGGCGGCCGCGCGCATCGCACGCGCGATCGCAGCAAAGCCAAAGACTTCGCTCGGCCCTTTCTTGAAGATTTGAAGAGTCTCAAAGTGGGCGACTTCGTCGTCCACGTCGAGCACGGCATTGGCCGCTATGCAGGCTTGGTGCACAAAGAGGTGGGCGGGCTCACGGTCGATCTGCTCGTCGTCGAGTACGCGGCCGGCGACAGGCTTTATCTGCCCGTCTACCGCATGAACCAGATCCAGAAATTCTCTGGCGGCGAGGCTGCGCAGCCCAAAGTCGATCGGCTCGGAGCCTCGACGTTTGCAAAAACCAAAGCGCGCGTGAAAAAGGCCGTTCGCCAAATGGCCGACGAGCTATTGCGCCTGTACGCCGAGCGGCAAGCCCAGCCCGGCATCGCGCTCGATACCATCGACGACGACTACCGCGCGTTCGAAGCTACCTTCCCGTTCGACGAGACCGACGATCAAGCAAGGGCAATCGACGACATCAACCGCGACCTCGATGCGCCGCGCCCCATGGATCGCCTGGTTTGCGGCGACGTCGGCTTCGGCAAAACCGAGCTTGCCATCCGCGCTGCATTTCGCGTGGCCATGAGCGGCAGGCAAGTCGCGGTGCTTTGCCCAACCACGGTGCTCGCGCAACAGCATTTTCGCACCTTCGAAGCGCGAATGGGCGATTACCCCCTGACCATTCATGCGCTAAGCCGATTTCAAACCAAGAAAGAACAAGATAACATATTAGCCTTACTCAAAGAAGGCAAAGCAGACGTTGTCATCGGCACACACCGCCTTCTATCGAAAGATGTTCATTATCGAAATTTGGGTCTGCTCGTGGTCGACGAAGAGCAGCGCTTCGGCGTCGCGCACAAAGAGCGCATCAAAGCCCTTCGCACGACGGTCGATGTGCTCACACTGACCGCAACGCCCATCCCGCGCACATTGCAAATGGCCGTCAGCGGCATTCGCGATCTGTCGCTCATCACCACGCCGCCCGTGGACCGCCGCGCGGTGCGCACATTCGTGACGAGCATGGATGATCTCGTGCTCAAAGAGGCCATTTCTCGCGAACTTTTGCGAGGTGGCCAAGTTTACTATGTTTACAATCGAATCGACGGCATTTACGAAAAGGCACAGCGCGTTCAAAAGCTTTTCCCGAATGCGCGAATCGCGGTTGCCCATGGTCAGATGACGCGCTCGACCGGCGCAAAAGGCGACCGCAGCATCAGCAAGGAAGAGCGAGAAACCGCGCTCGAGAAAACCATGCTCGATTTCGTCGAAGGACGATTCGACATTCTCGTGGCCACGGCCATCGTCGAAAGCGGTCTCGACATTCCGCGTGCGAATACAATCATCATCGACCGCGCGGATTTGTTTGGTCTCTCTCAGCTTTATCAGCTTCGCGGTCGCGTCGGCCGATCGAGTGAGCGCGCGTACTGCTACCTCATCGTTCCGCCCCCCAATGCGATGACCGACGAAGCGCGTTCGCGCATCGACGCCCTCGAGCGCCACACCGAACTCGGGAGCGGGTTCAAAATCGCAAGCCTCGATCTCGAGCTCCGCGGCGGGGGCGACCTGCTCGGTGCGGAGCAATCCGGAAGCGTCGCAAGCGTAGGTCTCGATCTGTTTTGCTCAATGCTCGATGAAGCCGTCCGCGAGCTTCGTGGCGAGCATGTGGTGCACGAAGTCGATCCTGAGCTGTCGTTCGATGTTACTGCGCTTCTGCCCGACGATTACGTATCCGACGTGGGTGTGCGGTTGTCGCTTTACAAGCGCCTTGCAAGCGCCATTGACGAAGCCGCCGTCGCCGACATTGCCGTTGAAATGGAAGATCGCTTCGGTCCACCGCCGCCAGAAGCCGCTTGCCTGGTGCGCCTCATGACGCTCAAGTGCGATCTTCGAAGGCTGCGCGTTCTCGGGTGTGAAGCCAACGACAAAAGCGTCACCTTACACCTGCGTGACGACACACCGCTCGATCCAAAAAAGATTCTCGAGCTCGTCAAGGCGCCCAAAAGCGCATTCAAACTCACGCCCGACATGCGGCTATCCCGCAAATTCGACCAGGTACGCCAACAAGTCGGCGATGGTCTCATCAACTGCGAACGCGTGCTTGCGGAGCTTGCGGGGTGTTGGAGGGAGTAGAGAAGCCACGTCAATCACGTAGGGGCGCAGCATGCTGCGCCCTGCGAATGCGTTTTGTTGGTTGTAGGGGCGCGATTCATCGCGCCCCTACTTATGCGTGCAGCACTCATGTGCGGGGTGGCTCAGCATCAGTTGCTTGACAAGACCAACCGATCCCCACAAACCGAAGAGCAGCACGACCACACCGGCGGTCTTGCGTACCCACGTAAGCGCCAAAGCGCGCGCAACGCGATCGACCAAGGCGCTCATGGCAAGAATGACCGGCAAAGTTCCTACTGCGAAAGCCCCCATCGTCATGGCCCCCGCAGACAAAGACTCGGTCGCTGCGGCGAGTGCAAACGCGCCGTAAAGCATACCGCACGGCATGAGCCCCCAAAGACCCCCAAGCAACAAGGCATGCCACGGATTTCGCAAAGGCAAATGGCGCAGCGCCCACGGGCTAACCTTTGCCCAAAGGCGCGCGCCAACATTTTCGAGTGGGCGCATCATGGAAGGCAAACCCACCAGCTGCAACCCCACCCCAAACATGGTGACAACGACGAGCGCCCGAAGCACCAATCGCACGCCATGGATGGGAAAGATTCCGGTCGAGATCGTTCCGAGCGCGCCGAAGAGCGCGCCCATTAATGTGTAAGATGCAATACGCCCGATGTTGTACGCGAGCCAATGCGGAACGCGCGAGCGTTTCGAGCATCCTCCACAATTTGAGTTTGAGGACGAGGTGGTGGTGGCCGAGCACACGACCGAAACAACGCCACCGCACATCGCGATGCAATGAGCGCTGCTGACCAGCCCTAACGACAAGGCACCAAGCAGCGTTGGCAACGCCGCCCCCATTGCCAGTGTCGGATTCATCGCTTCGGCCCCACGAATGTGGCGCTTACGTGTTTCTCTTGCCCGTCGGACGCAGTGACGTGAAGCAAAAACGGCTTATCGCCCGAAAAAGCTTTGTCGTTGATTGAGACAGTAACGGGTATGTCGAGACCAGCGAGCGAGTCGAGTTCAATGTTCGTTATCGGTATATCGAAAGTGAGCCCCGTAGAAGTAGGCGGATCGATGACGTACGATTGACGATTCCCCGCCTTATTGAACATACGAAGCCTGAACCTATTTTGCAAATTGTCATCGTAAAGTGTGTACGGTAGCCCTGGGAAGCGAATGATGGTGGCCTCAAAACTCGTGCGTGCTCGAAATGCAAACGTTGCACCAACAACCCAGATCGTTACGAGTGCACTATAGATGAAGAGACGCGGGCGAATGATTCTGCGCTTTTCGCCGCGAAGGCCTCGGAGCGAGTCGTAGCGCACAAGCCCTCGCGGGAGACCGAGCCTGTCCATCACCTCGTCGCATGCATCGATGCATGCGGTGCACGCAATGCAGTCGAGCTGCAATCCCTCGCGAATGTCGATGGCCGTAGGGCAAACAACAACGCATCGCAAGCAATCGACGCAGTCACCGACATCGGCCGTGCGTTTTTTGCCTCTGGCTCGAGGCTCGCCGCGCCGCTCGTCGTAACCCACAACGAGCGAATCGTCGTCGATCAGCACCGATTGGAGCCTGCCGTACGGACATATGACAACGCAAAGCTGCTCGCGGAAGAAAGCGAAGTTGCCGTACAAAAGTACGGTCATCACGGCCGCCCACGCAAAGGCTTCGGGATGGGCGCCCGGTGAGCCGCGCATCATTGCAAAGAGGCGCGGCACTGACACGAAGTAAACAAGAAATCCATGCGCAACAATGAAGGCAACGATGAAGTAAACAACTTGGGTAACAATCGTTCGCCACAATCGATCGACCCCCCCCTGTTGTTTGCGCTTCAAGGCGACGTTGCGCGGGCCGTTGATGAGGCGCTCGATCGGGCGAAAGAGCGCCTCAAGAAACACGGTTTGCGGGCATGCCCACCCACACCACACACGGCCAAGCAAGGCCGTGGCGACGATGAGCAGAAAGCCCATGCCGGTTAGGCAAAAGAATAAGAACCAAGTGTCTTGCGCGTTGGCCGTGGCTCCAAAGAGGAAGAACTGACGCCGCTCGATATCGAGGAAAACTGCCGGGTGACCGCCGATGTGAATCCACGGAAGCGCCGCCCACAGCGCGAGGAGGACGGCGAATACGATGCGTCGTGCCCACACAAAGCGGCCGGTGACATCGGCCGGATAGGGCGCCCTGCGACGCCCATCGCGGCCAAGCGAGCCTTCACCGGTAATACCTTCATCACTAAGAACAGGCAGCTTACGAGCCATGAATGACTACTGCGCGGGTTCGCGCTCTCCTTGCGGGGCTTTGCCCCCCGGAACATTGGTTCCGTGCAACGTATAGACGTACGCCGCCACGGCTTTGACCTTGGCTGGACCAAGCGGACCAACCGGTTGGGCCCACGCTTGCATGCCCTTTTCGACCACGCCATGAGTGATGGTGTTGTAGATTTTGTCGGGCGCCCCGCCATGCAGCCAGTAGTCGTCGGTAAGGTTTGGACCAATACCGCCGCCACCATTTGCGGCATGGCAGGGAATGCAGTTTTGCATGAAGACTTGCTTGCCTTGATCGACCGTGGCAGGGTCTTTCGAGGCCGTCGTCAGCGACTCGGCTGTCACCGGGCCGGTATCACTACCACCCTGACGTTCGGTCGCCTCTTTCTTGTCGGATAAGTAGACCTTGGACGGATGTGGGAGGAGGTCGAATGCATGATACGAAAACCAATATACGGCGGAAAACGCGATAGCTCCGTACAAGGTGAAGAGCCACCAATTCGGTAGCTTGTTGTCGTATTCCTCGATGCCATCAACCGAGTGGATGACTTCGTTTTGCCCCGGTTCGTGAGGCTCGCTCGTAACGTTCTTCATGATGACAAGTCTCCTTTCGCGCGGAGCTCGTCATCGAGCGGCAGCCGCGCGAGCGGGTCGTAAGCCGATGCACGCCTTCGCATTGTGACAACGAAGATGACGGCGAACATGAAAAGAAAGAGAAAGAGGACGAAAATCGGTACCGCGAGCAGCGGGCTTTGAGCCATCAATTCACCGAATTTCATGGCTCGCCTCCGCTGACCGCCACGGCACCGCCAGGCTTGGGGGCCTCGGGCTTTTTGCCGAGACGTTGCAAGTATGCGATGACCGCAGCAAGCTCGGAGTCAGGTGCGAGCGTTATCTTCTGGGCTGCAAGATCTGCCGCAATGTCCTTGCCTTGTGCGAGTGCGTCTTGTTCCGCCGATTGAATTTCCTCGGGTGTGTAGGGCACGCCAAGCGTTCTCATCGCGCGCAATTTGACGGGCGTTTTTGTCAAGTCGAGCTTTGCAGTCTCGAGGTGCGGATAGGCCGGCATGATGGACCCGTCACTGATTCTGCGCGGATCGATCATATGGCTGTAGTGCCAAGCATTCGGGTATTTTCCACCCACGCGCGCAAGGTCAGGACCATTGCGCTTGCTACCCCACTGGAATGGGTGGTCGTAGGCCGATTCGGCCATGGTTGAGGGCTCGCCGTAGCGCAGTGCCTCGAAATACATCGATCGGATCATCTGCGAGTGGCACGTGTAGCAACCCTCGCGGATGTAGATGTCGCGGCCTTCGAGCTCGAGAGCGCGATAGGGGTGCGCCGCACCGTTCTTTGCGAGCGTTGCTGGGTTCGCGACAATGAGGTTCGGGATGATTTCGGCGATGCCACCAGCAGCCACCGCAAGCGTGGCGAGCACGGTAAAGACAAGGGAGCGGCCTTCGAGAATGCGGTGCCACGGACGCTCGCCCTTGCGCTTTGCGCTGCGCACCGCGATGCCACCAGCGAGCCCCACCGCGAAAGCGATGAGCATGAAGAAGGTGCTCGCAAAGCCACCTTTTGGAACGCCATCGTGCTCACTCGCCAAGAACGCCGCGCAGGCAAGGCAAGTGACCAAAACGCTGATAATGACTGGCTTTGAAGAGATCACCGCCAGCCAAGGCTCTTCGGCCTCGCGGGGGGGAACAACCACCTCGATCGTTGTCACGACAGGTTTCGTCGCGCGAACGGTCTGAAAGAGGTTGTAGGCCATCAAAACCATGCCCCCAAGGTACAGAGTGCCGCCAACAAGACGCGTCCAATAAAACATCTTGAGCTTCAGCACGGTTTCGAGGAACACGGGGTATTTAAGCGTCCCGTCGGGGTTGAGATCGCGCCACATGAGGCCTTGCGTGATGCCGGCGGTCCACATCGACACGATATAAAGAAGAATGCCAGCCGTGCCGACCCAGAAGTGAATGTCGGCGAGGCGCTTGGAGTGGATCTCGCGACCGTAAATCTTCGGAACCATCCAGTAGAACATGCCAGCGGCCATGAGGCCGTTCCAGCCGAGCGCACCGCCGTGGACGTGAGCGATGATCCAGTCGGTGTAATGCCCCAACCCCGACACGCTCTTGATTGAGAGCAGCGGGCCCTCAAACGTCGACATGCCGTAGAACGTGACACCGGCCGCAAAGAACTTGAGAACCGGATCGGTCCGGAGCTTGTTCCATGCGCCGCGCAGCGTGAGCAGACCGTTGAGCATGCCGCCCCACGACGGCGCCCACAGCATGAGGCTGAAAAGCATTCCGAGCGACTGCGCCCAGTCGGGCAGCGCAGTGTTCAAAAGGTGGTGCGGACCGGCCCAGATGTAGACGAAGATAAGGGCCCAAAAGTGAATGACGCTGAGGCGATAGCTGTAAACGGGTCGCCCTGCCGCTTTCGGCAGGTAGTAATACATGATGCCGAGAATGGGCGTTGTGAGGAAGAACGCAACGGCATTATGCCCGTACCACCACTGCACAAGGGCGTCTTGCGCGCCGGCGTAAACCGAATAGCTCTTTAGCCCGCCCACGAAGACCGGAAGGGCGAGCGAGTTGACGATGTGAAGCATCGCTATCGTGATGATCGTCGAGATGTAAAACCAAAGAGCAACGTAAAGGTGCTTTTCATTGCGCTTCGCCACCGTCCAAAAGAAGTTGATGGCAAAGACAACCCAAATGAGCGCAATGGCAATGTCGATGGGCCATTCGAGCTCTGCGTATTCTTTGGCTTGCGTATACCCCAAAGGCAGAGTGATGGCCGCGGCGAGGATGATAAGCTGCCACCCCCAAAAGTGGACCTTCGAAAGCACGTCGGAAGCCGTGCGCGTTCGAAGCAGGCGCTGGGTTGAGTGATAAACGCCGGCGAAAATCATATTGCCGACAAACGCGAAGATGACCGCGTTTGTGTGCAGTGGACGAAGACGCCCGAAGCTTAGCCACTGGTGCACATTGGCCGGCCACCAGGCGAGCTGCAGCGCCACGATAACGCCAACGAGCATGCCTACGATGCCCCAAAGCACCGAAGCCATGACGAAGCGTATCGGCGTTACGTCGTCGTATGTAATTTGAACACGTTCTCCCGCGGGCAGGACATCGGCGTCCGCGGTCGTTGATGCGGTCGTCATGGTTTCGTTACCTCGTTCTCGTCGTCAGCAATTGGCAACAAAGCAAGCCGATCAGCGTGATCGAAATCACGCTGCCGGCAGGTGAATACAAATAACAGGACGGAGCCGGCGACGAGCAACAGGCTCACAAATACCTGCAATATCAATACTTCCACGCTTGCCTCCGCATGCGGTAGACGGTAGCGAACACCGTTGAAAGTGAGCTTATCGGCATGAGCACCGCGCATGCAAGCGGCGTCATGCGTCCGGCGAGCGCAAGCCCGACGGCGACGAGATTATAGAATACAGCAATCGTAAGGTTCGTTTTGACGACTCGATTGGTGCGGCGTGCCGTGGCGAGCGCGGCACGAATGGGACGAAGCCCCGGCGTAACGAAATAGAAGTCACAACGCGCCGCCATGAAGGGGCGGTCGATAGCGGGCGTGCCGGCACACGAGGCCTCCTCGGCGACAAGGCTGTCGTTGATGCCGTCGCCAACGAAAAGCGTTTTGGCGGCGCCGAGCGATCGAAGCAAGCTTCTCTTCCCCTCGGGACTTTGCGCGCCAAAAGCCCTTGATTCATGGATTGCACACGCCGCCGCCATAGTCCGCGTTGCCTCAGGTGAATCGCCAGAAAGAACGAACGTTTCGTAGCCCTCGGCACCGAGCCGAGCAACCTCGCCTTTTGCATCGTCGCGGAGTTCTTCGCGCAAAGCAATTGTGCTGAGCACAACTCCGTCGCGCGAAAAGAGCATATCAGCCTTGGCGTTGGCGGCGGAAGAAACCTTCGCATGAGCCATGGCCCATGCGGGTGCACCAAGCCGGTAAAAGTGCTCACGGCCATCTTCCACCACGCTGGTTTCAAGGCCTTTTCCGGCGACTTCGCGCACAACACGTGCCGGATTCACACTCGAAAGGCCCTCGTGGCTGAGTGCGCGCGCGATGGCGCGGCTTTTGGGATGCGAACTGCGAAGAGCGAGATCGGCTAGGATTGCTTTTTCGTGGCTTGCGAGGGAACCAAGCACATCAGGCGTGGCAAGGGTAAGAGCGCCTGTTGTAAGAGTTCCCGTTTTGTCGAAAACAACGCGCTCGACATGCGCGGCGCGGTCGAGAAACCCTGGCGTGCGCACGAACAGACCTTGCCGGCGAAGCCCCGCAACGGCAAGCTCGTAAGCTAGGGGCGTTGCAATGCCGATGGCGCACGGGCACGTGACAATGAGCACGGCGGCGACTACATCGAGCGTGCGGGCCACGTCGCCCGTTGCAAACGCCCACGCCGCAGCGCCAACAGCAGCAACGGCGAGGACGGAGATTACGTAAATGCGTGTGACCTTGTGCCACCACGGAGTTGTGCGCGTTGCGCGCGCGATTTCGTTGTCGCGACTGTTCGAGCTAGCCAAAAGCGTGTGGATGACCGAAGCATCGAAGTTGCTTTTCGCGCGCACGGTGACGGCACGCTCGCCATGCGAAAACGCTCCGGCAGGAATGGTTTCGAGCGGCTCGAACGAGTGCGGAAGGCTCTCGCCGTTGATCCAATCGAGCGAGAAAAGGCTTGGCTCGGTCGTGGTGAGCTCGGCATCGACTGGAACGAGATCGCGGTGGCCAATGAGCAGGACATCGCCCTCTTCAATTTCGGTGCAACGAACGAGCGCAACTTCTTGACTTGCACTCGCAGTTGGGCCTGCCGTGTTGAGGCGCCGCGTGAGCAAGCCACTGATGCCGTCAGACGCAAGGAGGTAAGCTCGGTTCTTCGCGAGCGCGCGCTCTTGCAAGTAGCGCCCAACGAGCATGAGTGCGATGAAAACGTCGAGCGTGTCGAAATATGAACTTGACCCGCCGCGCACGGCATATGTGTAAGTTGAACTCGCAAACGCGAGCAGAATGCCAAGCGCGATGGGCAGGTCGAGATGCAGCACTCGCGCACGAATGGACTGCCACGCCGAGCGGAAAAACACGGTTCCGCCGATGATGACCGCAAGGGCTGACAGACCGAAGTCGAGCGCGTGAAACAAGCGCGCAATCGGGCCAGATTGCAGCCCGGCATAAACGGCAACGCCGAAGAGCATCGTGTTCATCGCAATGGCGATGCAGACGCCCATTCGCCAGACAAGGTCGGAAGAGTGTGCGCGCGTGACCTTGAGTGGCGGACCAAAACGGTACCCGAAAGCCTCGATGCTTTCGATGAAGGCCTCGAGCGGGAATTCGGCGCTTACGGTGATGCTGACCGAGCCGATGCCCGGATTGACGACGATACTGCACGCACCGGGCTGGCGCCGGAAAAGCTCTTCGAACAGCCACACACACGCCGAGCAGTGCACACCCTGGACATCGAGCGCGATGCGAGCAACGCTTTGGCTTTTTGCGAGCCCGGCTGCAATGGGCTCGAGCCACTTGCGGTCGGGTGGAGTCGCTTCGACAACCGGGTGACCCGCGCCCCCACCCAAATCGTAGAAGCGGCCAAGACCGTGCGAGCGAAGCAGCGCGTAAACGGCCTCGCAACCACGGCAACAAAAGGCGCTGGAAGCGCCAACGGTTTTGGCGCTGAACAGCGTTCCGCAATGAAGGCACTGCGCACGCTCCTTGGTGCCGAGCGGTGCGGTTCGTGTTGCGGGAAGAGAGGCCGACGACATTGGCGTCGCGGACGTGCATGGCAAGCCTCGTTCCAGTCATAACGAAGGCATTTTTCAGCTATATGTGCGCAGGTTTGTGCGAAAGCTGCGGCCGTCGCGCAGTTCTTGCGTCGCGGATTCCCCAATGGTGCGATCCGATTCCAGCTGGTAGCGTGTGGCCCGATGCGTTTTACTAGCATCGATTGTGCCTTGGCGCTTTCGGCGTGCGGGGTACTTGCTGCCTTTGCGCTCGTTCGACCAGCCGAAGCCGAAGCAACCCGTACTCCGTCGCACGAGTGGCGCGAAGTCTTGAACAACCACTGGCAAATCGTTTCGAAAGGGGAAGATCCGGAAGTCACCGACGCCGCCGAAGGCACACGCGGAGCGTGCTCACCCGGCATGGTTGAAGTGAAAGGCGAGATGCGCGTGGCTGCGAACGGCGACAACCTTCAGAAAGATACGTGCACAAATTGGATCAACAAAAACTTTCCCGAACGTTGCGCGTCGTTCTCGAAAACGAAGTGGGCCGCCGTACGCGACAAGCTGCCAACCAAGCCGATGCACTTTTGCATCGATCGTTACGAGTTTCCAAATCGCAAAGGCGAATACCCACTTGTTTATGTCAATTGGGTCGAAGCCACTGCAATCTGCAAGAACATCGACAAGCGCCTTTGCACCGAGGAAGAGTGGACCTTCGCGTGCGAAGGCGAAGATGCCTCGCCGTATCCGTACGGGTTCGATCGCGACGAAACCGCGTGTATCACTGACAAGCCTTGGCGACCGTTCGACGCTCGGGCATATGGCAAGAAAACCACGCTTATATTGGAGCTCGATAGGCTCTGGCAAGGCGTTCCGTCCGGCTCGCAACCGCGGTGCAAAAGCGTGTTTGGCGTTTATGACATGATCGGCAATGTCGACGAGTGGACGCACTCGTCTTTGCCTGGCCGCGCTTCAATCTTGAAGGGCGGCTATTGGGGGCCTGTTCGCACGCGCTGCCGACCATCGACGCGCGCCCATGGCGAGGCACACGTGTTTTATCAACAGGGACTACGTTGCTGCCAAGACACGCCGTAGACCGCTGTCGATTTGACGCCGCATCTTCTCGTTTCCATCCTGACTAACGCTTTGGAACGTATTCTTCGAGCACATTAGCGGTGAAATCAGCCAAAAGTCCGTCGGTCACGCGAAGACGACGTGACAGGTCGCGGGCAATGTTGAGCACGATGAGCGTGTACGATTTGAGATCGTGCCGATACAGAGCATCCATCTCTTCGGTGGAGATTCTCAAGAGCCACGCTGGGCCGAGCGCGCGCGCCGTTGCCGAGCGCGGTTGCATGTCGATGATTGACATTTCACCGACGCAATCGTTCGGCCCCAAAATGGCCACGCGGGTGTCACGACCCTTGTGGCTTTTCTTGAGGACCTCGATCTCGCCGTCGAGCACAACGTACATCTCGCGTGCCGGATCGCCCTCGCGAAACACTGCCTCACCCGCTTGCAGGCGGGTGGCTGACAAAACCGAAACGAGGTGCTCGAGGAACTCGTCCGAGAGAGCACCAAAAAGCCCAACTTCCCGAAGTTGCGCAACGGTGATGGAAGGCTCGTATTTTCGCGGAGCGGAGGGCTTGGCCAACGGCATCGTAACTTACAGACATCGCGCCGAACGAAGCCTATGTCCAGCGCAACAGCAGAAACTGGACGTCATGACGCACCCAGCTCTAACAAACCGCAGCCGCCAACGAGCCAATCGCGAAAGAGGGCGTGTCAAATCGAAAGCGGTTTGGTGAAGACGATGCGGCGGCGCCCTGGCCCAGCATAGTTTTCGATTTCTTCGGCGTTCCAGCCAAGCGCCTGGTGGAAGCGGATCGAGCCGTCGTTGCTCGTTGTTGTGATCGCTTTCATGCGCGCGCAGCCAAGACGCTGGCAGTGTTCAGTGAAAGTTTCGTAGAGCACGCGGCCAACGCCTTTGCGGCGATGGTCGGGGTGGATGCCAACGAAGTGAACGTAGCCGGTTTTCGGCACGCTTGCGTGGATGAAGCCTAAGAGAAAACCAATGAGCAAGCCGTCTTGCTCAACGATTAGAGCGTTGTCACCGAGCTCGTAGAAGAAGATCGGATGAACGAACGCGGAGGTGCTGGCTGGCCCGCCCCACCAATGGTCGATAACCTCGACAATCTGGTCGAAGTCTGCCTTGGTGATCTTGCGCGTGTTCATAGCGAGCGAAGCCTTTCGCAGATAAACGAGAAGCGCAAGAGCTCTCTAGCATAAGAGCATATACCCGTGTGTGATAAAAGTGGGAAAAGCAGAACGAAAAGAGCGACGACGATGGCAAGTAACTCTCGCATCCTCATTGCACCAAGCATTCTTTCGGCCGACTTCGCGCATCTCGCCGAAGAAATCACCGCTGTAGAAAAAGCGGGCGCCGATTGGCTTCACATCGACGTGATGGATGGACGCTTCGTCCCGAATATCACGATTGGCCCGCCGGTGGTGAAAGCCATTCGCCGCGTGACCACGCTGCCACTCGATGTTCACCTGATGATTGTCGAGCCAGAGCGTTACGTTGAAGACTTCGCCAAAGCGGGCGCCGACATCATCACCGTTCACGTCGAAGCCACAACGCACCTCGAGCGCACGCTTCGCCAAGTTCAATCGTTTGGCAAGCGCGCTGGAGTAACCTTAAACCCCGCGACATCCGAAGATACCCTTCGCTACGTCATGGGCGTTGTCGATCAAGTTCTTGTCATGAGCGTCAATCCCGGGTTTGGCGGCCAAATCTTCATCCGTGAAAGCTTGGAGAAAATTCGCGCAATCCGGAAAATGATCGACAACGTTGGACGCGCCATCGATCTCGAGGTCGACGGCGGCATCACCCCCAGCACCGCGCCCGAGGTCATTGCTGCGGGCGCACGCGTTTTGGTCGCCGGGCAAGCCATCTTCAGTGTCCCAAGTTATGCTGAGGCCATCGCGAGCCTGCGCGCGAGCGCGAGCCAGGTGGTTGCATGAGCAACCAATTCGTTGCGCCCTTCGGTGTGTTTGGCGGCGTATTCGGCGTGGTGGCGGTGCTGGGCGCCTTCGCGTGTTCGGGCAGTGCGCCTGCTCGCTCCGAGACGGCGAAGGCCACGGCTGCAGCGGTCGATGCGGGCGCAGCGCACGCGGCACAAGGTGATGCCAGCGCGCCATCGGCTGCGCCTTCCCTCGAATCGAAAGACTCCAAGGCGGTTGCCCGAACGCTCACCAAGGTGAGCGAACTACGCGGATTGCGTTCTTTACGCCCTGTTCCTGGCGTCAAGCTTGGTCGCAACGAACTCGTCGCGGCCGTAAGAGACAAGGCACTGCGCGAATACCCACCCGACGCCCTTCGCCACGAGGGCCAGGTTTTAGAGCTTCTTGGTTTCGCACCACCGGGCTTTGACTACGTCGGCGCCATGATGAAACTGCTCGAAGAGCAGCTCGCAGGCTTCTACGAGCCGAAAGATGGAACCATGTATCTTGCAGCTGATCTGCATGGTCCCGAGGCGCAAGCCACGCTCGCCCACGAGCTCGTTCACGCGCTGCAAGACCAACATTGGGATTTGCGTTCACGCTCGCTTTACAGACCTGGGCACAGCGACGAATCCACGGCCACGTCGTGTCTCGCCGAAGGCGATGCCACCAGTTTGATGATTGACTTTCTGCTGCAACACCAAGGACAAACGGCGCTCGCCCTGCCCGACACGCTGCTTGCCGAGCTCGCGGAAAGCAACGCCAACATGGCTGAAATAAAAAACGTGCCGCACATTCTTCGAACGTCGCTGTTTGCGCCGTATGTCGAAGGGATTGCTTTCGTCAATGCGCTGCGCAGAAAAGGCGGCTGGGCCGCAGTGGATCGCGCTTGGGAAAGAATTCCAACGACCACCGAGCAAATCCTCCACATCGACAAGTGGGAGGCGGGCGAAGGGCCACTGGCTGTTGATACGCCAACCGCGCAGCGGCTCGGCCCAGGATGGTCAAAGGTTGATGACGACGAATTCGGCGAGCTTGCCTTTGCGCTCATGTACGAGGAATGGATGCCCGTGGCCGATGCCCGCCAGGTGGCCTCGGGCTGGGGCGGCGATCGCTCTTCGACCTGGGCCAAGGGCGACGAGATCGCTTTTGCGGTGCACGTGCGCTACGACGCGGCTCCAGCAAGCGGCAAAAATACAGACCAAGGTAGCCTTTCTGAGCAGGCGGTAAGAAAAATTGCTACCGCCCTCAAAAAGGCGTTCGGCAAGCCTGCATTGAGCGATGCCAACCACATTTGCTTTGACAGACGTAACACCGGCCCGCTTCTTTTCGCACGCAAGGGCAACGATCTCGTCATGCTTGCCGGACCTGCAAAAGCAAGCCCAACGGAGTGGTCAGCAACTGGAACGTGTGCCACTAGCAAAGCATGGGCGACCGAAATCCTGAAGTAGGGGCAGACCTCCGTGTCTGCCCCCGCCACCGAAATCCTGAAGTAGGGGCAGACCTCCGTGTCTGCCCCCGCCGAATAGGGCGGCCACGGGGGGCCGCCCCTACGAAAGCGGCCTATATGCATTCTGCACGCACCATGGCTAGACCGTTGTAGGCGGCTAGCGTTTGGATGGCGAAGCGCTCGCCAAGGAAGTGTTGCTCTTTCACCTCCGTGCCGCGAGCCGTTGCAACCGCGAGGTAAACGAGGCCAACTGGCTTAATGTCGGTGCCGCCCGACGGGCCAGCGATGCCCGTGATGGCGAGGGCGATGTCAGCGCCCGACACGCGGCGTGCACCTTCGGCCATGCGCGCGGCGCACTCGGCGCTGACCGCGCCATGGCCGCGAAGAACATCTTCGTCAATGCCAAGAACCGCAACTTTGGCCGAATTCGCGTAGGTAACGGCGTCGAGCAGGAGAAAGTCGCTCGCGCCAGGCTCGCGTGTGATCAAATGGCCAACAAGCCCGCCGGTGCACGATTCAGCGATGGCAAGAGTGGCTCCGCGCGTGCGCAACGCACGACCCACGACGCCTGCAAATGTGTCGTCGCCCTCGCCGTAAATGACGCTGCCAAGGCGCGATCGAACTTCGGCTGCAGCGCGTTCGGCCAGATCTCGCGCAGCGGTGGCATCGTGATGCTCGTTGTCGCGCGGTGATACGGCCTGGCTAGGTTTGAGCCGCGCAAGCACTTTCACCTCGACCTCGGGGAAGTGCGCACGGTAGCCAACGGTGATGCCGGGGAAGTCTTCCTCGACACCGGCGAGTTTGTTGCCAACGGCGCCTTCGGGCATGCCAAAGGTGCGAAGTCGAATCTGGCAGGTGCCTTTGAAGGCGAGATCGCGAATGCGCATCACGACCTGCTCCTCGTACATGCGCTTCATCTCGCGTGGCACACCCGGCATGAAGAACGCGCGCGCGCCGACGAGTTCGACGGCGAAGCCAGCAGCTGTGCCAATGGGGTTCGGCAAGATCGTTGCGCCTGCGGGGAAATCAGCCTGCTTTGCGTCCGATGGGCTCATAGTTCTACCAAAGCGCTCGAAGCGGCGCCGAATGGCTTCGAGCGCTGCATCGTCGCGCACCAAACCAACGCCAAGCGCCGCAGCGACCGCGGACGTCGTGAGATCGTCGGTGGTTGGACCAAGCCCGCCGGTACACACGATAACTTTTGCGACGCGTGCGAGCCGCATGAGCGATTGGACGATGCGTGCCGGATCGTCGTCGACCACGTCGTGCTCGATGACTTCGAGACCGAGATCGGTGAGCGCCGCCGACAGCCATGCTGCATTCGTGTTCACGAGCTCACCGCGTGTGAGCTCGGTGCCAATCGAAAGAATTGCGCTCGTCATGGATGGCGTGCCTCCGTAAACATTCCTACCGCGCCAGTTCTGGCGCCCCGTTCTGATGGGAAGGGTCAGGGTAGCTTAGAACCGGCGGCATCGGCGGCGTATGCGCACCGAAAGCCAATGGTCATAGACCGGGTAATCTCGGGCAACTCGCTTCTGTGCCAGGTGCGCAGATCGGCGGCAAGCGCGCTTTCGAACGAGCCCCCGCGCGCCACGGCGCACCCAACGCACGGCGCTATAACCCACTCGGCAACATTGCCCGCGAGATCGTCAATGCCAGAAGGCGTCGCGCCGTCGGGGTGTGCACCCACGGTGTCGGGCGCTACGGCGCCAGAGCCGCAAGGGCCAACGGCAAGCCCCCAGGCAGCTCGGCGGCACACAGCGCCGGTGTCACCCCAAGGATAGCGGCGAGGGCCATCACCAGCAGCGGCGATCGTCCATTCATCTTCGGTTGGAAGGCGGCCGCCCTGGGCCATGCAAAACGATTGAGCCTCGTCGCGCGTGACACCAGAAGCAGCGCGCGCGGGGTCTGTGCGATCGAAAACTTCTGGCCTTGGCAAAGGGCAGCTCGGGCAGAATACGCGACCTATCGAAGTCTCCAACCGATCGATGAAAAAAGGGCCTGCTTTGACGATGCGCGGTGTGACACGTCCCTCGGCTTCCCAATCCGATGGGCCGATCATGACGGTGGTTTCAGGCACCCAAACTCGGCTAGAGAGCGGCTCATCGCAACCGTATGCTGTCATCACCAGCGGCAGCGGACACGACAAAGGCATTGGCTCTACCGGACATATTCCTCCATGGTTTTTGTCATCATGTGCCTTGGAAGTAGAGCCTGTGGAAACCACGCAGCAGCGAGTTCCAACGCGAAAAAACCCGGGCCCGCACGTGGCGTTGTCGTTCGAGCTGCCTCGCCGTGCATGCACGCTTGCGACGACGAGAGCCACCGCAACGAACCCTGCGATGGCCATCGCCACGAGCAGCAACTTCCCGCTAACCTGACCGCTCACGGGACGCTAACGGGACGCTAAACGTGACCAGTCGGCGACGCCGACCGTGAGCTCGCCGATGGCGTCGATGCGGACCGTGAGCGAGTTACCGTGGACGAGAGGGCCTACGCCTTCGGGCGTTCCGGTGACGATGAGATCGCCCGGCTCGAGTGTGAAGGCATGGCTTATGTAGGAGACGAGCGTTGGCACGCTGAAAATCATGTTCGCTGTGCAGCCATTTTGGCGAACGGCGCCGTCGACGAGACCGAGAACTTTTAGGTTGCTTGGATCGACATCGGTTTCAATCCACGGTCCTGTAGGGCAAAAGGTATCGAAGCCTTTGGCGCGTGACCACTGCCCGTCGGACTTTTGCAAGTCGCGCGCGGTGACATCGCAAACGCACGTGTAGCCAAAAACGGCAGACATCGCTTGTTCGCGTGCGATGCGGTGCGTGCGCTTTGCGATCACCACACCGAGCTCGGCTTCGTGCTCGACGCGTTTGCTTTCGGGCGGCAAAATCACGGCTTCGTTGGGCCCAATGATGGCCGATGGCGGCTTCAAAAAAAGCAGCGGCTCGGAAGGAACGTTGCCACCCATTTCTTTTGCGTGCGCGGCATAGTTGCGCCCTACACATACAATCTTCGATGGACGGACCGGAGCGCGAAGCTCGCTCGGCTCCCACGTTGTTACATCGTCGTCGAACCTTGCGCTGTCAGAAGGCGAGGGGCTATCAAAAGGCGAGCCTTTGAAGCGGCGCGCCACGCCGCTTGGTTCAAGCGCATACCAATCGCGAATTCCATTTTTCTCGAGAACGCCAACACGCATGGCGCACACGCTACCAGAAAAAGCAAGACTCTTTCGACGTTGCGAACGCTGCCTTTCGACAAGACAAGAATCGACACGGCTCAAGCACTGTGTCAGCTTGAAGCTTCATGATTCCGCGATAGCGTTACACACGGCTGATGGCTCACACCGCTATTCCTGTTATTGCCGCCGACGTCGCGACGCCGCCAACCTTGCCACCTCGCATTCTCCGCGCACTCGAGCTGGTTTATGCCGTCGAAGGGGTAGTCGGCGCGCGCATTTGGCACTGGCCTGGTCGCGTGTCGGTTGGTGTTCGCCCGGCAATGCTTTCGGCACCGTCAGAGCTTCTGCGTCGCGTTGAATCTGCAGTCTCCGGCGTGCGTGAGCCGGACGAATCGTGGGACTTTGGGATCCTCGACATTGATTAATTCAGAGGGCGCAGCATGCTGCGCCCCTACAAGCCAAGAGCATCGACGATAAATGGCAACACGCCATGTATGTGGTCTCGTCGTTACCACATCGCTGTGGTGATTGATCTGTAGGGGCGCGATTCATCGCGCCCTTGAAATCGGCCAACGCCATGGATTCCAACATGCGAGCGGGCGCCACGAATGGCGCCCCTACGCATGCGCAATGCGTTTTGAAAGCGATCTAATTGTCCTAGTTGCTGACGAAGATTCGCTCGATCTCGCCTGTTACCTGGTCTTCGGTTTGTTCACGCGCAATCGCGATCTCTTTCACGATGAGTGTTCGCGCGGTTTCGAGCATACGGCGCTCGCCAAACGATAAACTTTTGTCGACCTTCAGCCGATACAAATCGCGCAACACTTCGGCCACGTCGTAAATTGAACCGGTTTTGATTTTGTCCATGAAACCACGATAGCGGCGGTTCCATGTTTGGTTGTCGAATGCGATGGTGCGCTCTTTCAGAATGTCGAAAATTTCGCAAATCTCTTGCTCGCTAATGACTTGGCGAAGTCCAACGGCACCTGCGTTGGAAACCGGAACCATGATTTTCCGATCGGTGTCGAGAATGCGAAGAACATAGAAACGCTGGCGACTGCCAGCGATGTCTTTCTCTTCGATGCTGATGATCTCAGCCACCCCCTGAGCGGGATAGACGGCCTTGTCACCAACCTTGAACGTCATGATCATTCCAGCCTGCATAGCGTCTCCTTCGACGACCCCGTCAGCATGCCCTAGCCCGGGATCATTCACGACGACTCCACTCGGACGAGCCGATCCTCTCGCTGCGAAGGGCGTACGGCGCTCCTGGAGGAGCCGTGCGACGAGGTGTGCGTGTGCTATACAAGCACACGCACCTTGGAGCCTGCGACGTACGTACAGTACGCCTCGTACCCAGTCGCGTTTGCGTGCGCCCTTCTCGCTTCGGTCTCGGCCGTCTATGGATCCTCAGCGTTTGAGATCCCCGTGAGTGCCTCGAACGTTTCAACTCCCCGTTTATTCCTCGCGTCTCCGTAACGATTCGCAATGCTGTATGTCGTTCGGAGAACATTACACTAGGCGTAGGTACTCTACTTCGAGACCCTTACACGTGTCAAATTATTTGCGTGCTTCTTGCCTCTGCCGCTACCGCCGCGCGAGCTCTTCGGCAAGTCCCCAGCGAACCCCGCGATCGGAGATTGTGACTTCGCGCGCTCCAACGTGCATTAGAAAGGCAAGCGCAACGAGCCCGCCGGCAACAATGACGTCAGCCCGCTTTGGGTCGAGGCCTGCTGTACGTTTTCGCTCTTCGAGCGGCACACTCGAAAGATTTGAAACGACGCGTTCAAGTTCGGCCACGGTAAGCCGCAGGCCGTGCACACGTGCGCCATCGTAGTGGGTCATGCCAAGAGCCACCGCGGCAAGGGTTGTCATGGTGCCGGCGATGCCGACCGGTGGTTCGCTTGCTTGGTGCAAAGGGACGGACGCAAACGCATCACTTGCAACGCGGAAGATGTCGTTGCGATTCTCGGCATTCGGAGGATCACTTCGGACGTGACGTTCCGTCAGGCGCACGCTGCCAACATTGAAGCTTTTGGCAAACGCAATCGATCTTGCTCCACCATTGCCGTAGACAACTTCGGTGCTTCCACCACCAATGTCGAAAACGGCGACATGCCCATTGCGCATGGCTGCGGGAAGACCACTCAGCGCTCCGGCAAAGGTAAGTTGTGCCTCTTCTACGCCTGAAAGAATTCGCACCGAAGTGCCGAACTTTTCGGCAACATAATCGCCAATGGCTTCTGCGCCTTCTGCATCGCGCATGGCGCTCGTTCCAACCACCGCAACGTGGGCGTGTGCACAATCGACTTCCGCATGCGTCACGATCTCCGCGTACCGTTCGAGGCACGCCTTGGTCCGTGCAATGGCAGCGGGCGCAAGCACGCGCGTTTTGTCAACGCCTTCACCAAGACGCGTGATGGTTGCATGCTCTTGTACGGCAACGAGCTCGCCCGCGTCGTTCGTTTCGGCAACAAGGAGCAAAACGGTGTTGGTTCCAATGTCGATAGCTGCAACACGCATGAAATGCCCATACCAAAAGCAAAGGCCCGGAGCATGTGCGCAATGCACTGTGCCCGGGCCTTGTGCCGAAACGCGTGATTGGTTCAGTGGATGTTGCTCAAGTTGAGCATCTCCTCAACGTTTGGCTGCACAACGAGCTCGACGCGACGATTTTTCTTGCGATCGTCGTCCGACTGCTTCGCGACAGTGCCGGCAACCGGATCGGTGTCGCCGTAGCCAGCCGCCGCCCAACGCGCCGGGCTGAGACCACCGCCAGCCTTTTTCGGATCGGCCGACTTCGCATCGCCAATGAGAAAAAGGAGAACTTGGCGCGCACGCGCAAGCGACAATCCCCAGTTGTCTTTAAATGGGCCGCCTGGTGGATACTTCACGTTGTCGGTGTGGCCAGCAACCAGGAAGAAGCGATTCATGAGATCTCGATCGCTGCGAATGACGTCAGCGATTTCACCGAGAACGTCTTTGCCTTGCATTTTGAGCTCGTCGCGACCCGAATCGAAAAGAACGTCGCCTGGTAATTGGATGACAAGGCGATTGTTGCGGGGCACGACCCTGACGCCAAACCGAGTGAGTTTATCGAGTTTCGCCCGAAGTTCGTGGAAGCGCTGATCGATGGCAGCGAGCTGATCGGCGCGCATTTTGTACTCGGAAAGCGCTTGCCTCAAACGCGCGGTGTCTTCCCTGGACTTTTCGAGTCCCAGGCCGGCCGCTTTGAGCTGCTCTTTCAGGCTGCTCAGCGAACTCTGCGCATCGCTGAATTTCGACTGATCATCGGCGATTTGCGCCTTCGCAGCTTTGAGATCCGCTTGAAGCTTATCGATTTCGCGCTGCTTTGCAGCCATTTCCTCGTCGGTGTGTCCACAGCCAACGAGTGACAATGCACCGAGCCACAAAACGAAAGCACAGAACCAATGCAACGCTGTCTTCATCGAGCTAACCCTTTCTTTCAACGTCTCTCGCGACCGTATCCGGCTGTCAAAGTTGACGTCAAGGCAACCTACGACCCGGACACCGTCGAAGCGCTAGCCCGGTGCCAAAAAAGGATGGAGGACGAGCGACGAAGCGCATGATTGGAAGGTGCGCAAGATAAAAATGCACAACGCTATATTTTTACCCGTTCGCCCTTTCAGCCTGCGCGGGCGTCAAGTTTTTTTGTTTGACACCTAACGTAGGTGACCATATACGTCATGTAGATCACCTCTGCAGGAGGACTCGAGTATGGCTGCTAAGAAGAAGGCTGGCGCTAAAAAAACAACAAAGACAACGAAGAAGGCTGCCGGCAAGATGGCAAAAAAAGCGGGCGCTAAGAAGCGCACGGCCAAAAAGGCGCCAGTTAAAAAGGCTAGCGCAAAAAAGGCCACCAAAAAACCAGCTAGGAAAGCCGCAACAAAGGGGGCGAAAGCTGGGCGGTCCGCGGCAAAGCGTTCGTCCGGTGCGCGCGGCGGAGGCCGAGGCCGTGGCAGGGCTGCAGCTCAAGCAGCAGCTCCGTCAATGTCGGGGGGCTCGTCGGCCAGTAGCCGCGGGGACGAAAGCGAAGAATAATCTTCGCCTCGAACCCGCAGTAACTTTAGCCGTTTTCACGCCTGGCTCTGCCATGGGCTGGCGAAGGACGAAAGGGCGAACTCAAGAAGCCGCCCTTTCTCTTTTTTGTAGACCGCTATCTTCCAACCAGCACTGAGCATTCGTTCTGCCTGACAACTATGTGATGAAACAATTGGAGCTTATATGCGCTGATCGAGCTTGACTTCCTCATTGCTTTGCGCGTCACCTGCCGGCGTCGGTGCGCGGCCGGAAATTAAATGGGTAGTAGGTTCGTGTTTCGAAGCCCTTTGCGCTTGGGGCAAATTTTATTTTCTTGATGATGTCGATAATGCAATTAGAAACACTACCTGCAACAAATTGTGATCTTGGTGTGTCGACTTCGATGTCGGTTACCAGTCCTTGTGGGCCAATCGTCCAGGTGATGACAAGGGTGCCTTGAATACCTGGGTAGTTTTTGAGGCCCATGTCGTAGCAAGCGCGCACCTCGTCGCGGCGTGACTGAACAATGGCCTGAATGTCTTCGCGGCGGCGGCCTGGCTCCTCGCCACGACGCAGTCCTGCCGCGGTGCCCGCATCGCCGCCCGCATCGTCCTCGGTCACGGCTTCGTTGGCAGTCGGACTTGGTGCAGCCGATGTTGCCATGGCGTCGCCGCCGCTAGCTTCAGGTGATTTGGCGTTGCCCGAATTGCCGCACGCAAGAGCAGCTGCTGCTGCAACACACGAAACGGCGGGCCGTGCAAGTGGGCCGAGCGGGGCAAGCAGGCGAGACCAAAACGAAGCGAATTTCATCGTCGACATGGCTCGACGCTACAATAATTGTCGGTAATGGGCCAAACTAGACGCAATTAACTTGCTTTTAAGAATGGTTCCCACTCTCGATACTTCGTGGCCGTGGCAAGCAAGAGTTGCGCGGTCATTGACCACTTCGGGCGGAAGGGTCTACGCGCAAGGCGCATATTCGCTTCCTCCGGCGTTCGCCGCCCTTTGCGAAGGTTGCAAAAGCGACACGCGGTCACAAGATTTTCCCACGAGTCGATGCCGCCGCGCGAACGCGGCAGCACGTGGTCGATATTGAGATCACGAAGCGGAGGCTGCCTACCGCAATACTGGCACTGATGGCTGTCGCGAAGCATCAAATTGCGGCGAGTAAGGCGGATAGCGGCCTTCGGCGTGCGATCGTAACGATGCAAGTGCACGACGCGCGGCACACGAAGAGCGCCACCAACAATGGGCAATGCATCGTCGGTGTGACGCACCGGCAGCGTGCGCCACAGATCGAAATCGTACTCTTCTCCGTCTTCATCGACCGCGTGGGCGGCGCCACCATAGAGAAGAACGAAAGCCCGTTTCACCGTTGTCAGCTGCACGGGCTGAAAAACGCGATTGAGAACGAGAACCGGGTTTGACAAGACGTCAATCATGAGCCACCCGCGGAGGCTCCCGCGGCTTCTCCTAATAAATTTTGGCTGGCAGCACTAGGTGCCCGCCATCGTAGCACGATCAGCTGCGCTCGCCGGTTGGCGCCTGCGCGTCTTGAACCCTGCGGTAGGAGCGAGTACACTCGTCTCACTGTATGAGCGACACGTCGGCTTCTGGTATTGACTCCGCCGAGAGCCGCACGGGCGACGTGCCGAACCTCGAGGTTCCCGTGCGCGTTCGAGTGCACGGCGACGACGACGACAGCGGCGCACGCAAGCGGCTTTTGCTTCTCGTCCCGCTCGTGATGGCGGCAGCAGCCATCGCGGCTCTTGTTCTTGTCGGCATGCAAGATAAGGGCATGTACTCGAAAACAGTCGACGAGCTTGTCGCTGCAAAGGCAAAGTTTGTCGGTAAGCCCGTTCGTGCGGAAGGGAATCTCGTTCACGGCTCGCTCGTCAAGCGCGATTCGCCATGCGAGTACCGCTTCATCATCGAAAAAAACGGGGTCCAGGTGCCCGTGCGGTTTGCCAAGTGCGTTGTACCCGACACGTTTCGCGACGTGCCCGGTGTTGACGTTGGCGTAACCGTCGAAGGAACACTGTCGCCCGACGCCTCGCTCGATGCAAGCAATGTCCTCGCAAAGTGCCCGAGCAAGTACGAAATGAAACAGAAAGAGGTTCGGGGCGAGAAGGCGCCGCATGCTTCAACGCCGTGACAGACATTCCGCAACAATGTAAACTGCGATCCTAAAGAACAGTCATGCGAAAACGACACTTAGCATTCGGTTTAGGGCTGATCGGTTCCGTTGCTTTCTCGCTTCCGGCAAACGCCCAGTCGTCGTCAGCGGCAGCTCAGGCATATCCATCCTGCGAAGGGCGAACACCATCGGAATCGGACACCGAAGCTGCGCACAAAATCTACCTTGCAGGCAAAGCCCAGTACGACGCAAGCGACTGGGCGGCTGCTATCGCACAGTTCCGTGAAGCGTATCGGCGGGACTGCACCAAGCCCGAGATCCTCATCAATCTCTCGCGCGCGTACGAGTTCAAAGGCGACAAGCAAGAGGCGCTCAACGCGTTGCAAGCATTCCTCGACCGCGTTCCACCGAGCCACCCCGACATTGGGGCGGTTCGCGCGCGCATGGCGAACATCCAGAAGCAAATCGACGCCGAGAAAAAAGCAGGCGTGCCGCCGCCGCCGATCGAGACAAAGCCTACCAGCAAAACCGAACAGCCCAAAAGCGAGCAGCCTCAAACGCGTGGGCACACCGTTGCGCCATGGGTTGTTGCCGGCATAGGAGGCGCGGCCATCATCGCAGGCGTTGTGGTTTACGCAACGAAGCCCAAAATGCCTGCAAACTGCAGCGGAGGCTCGTGCTACAGATCACCAGACGACGAAAGCGACGCTCAGCTCAACGCCGATAAGGATCAAGCCGGCAAGTCAAGAAGCCAAAGCACGACGGGTCTCATTGTCGGGGGTGCTGGCATTGTGGTCCTCGCGGGCGGCTTGATCTGGCACTTCCTCGAACATCCCAATGGGTCGTCTGCATCGCCCAATTCAAGTAATGGGGCGAGCGCGGAAAAACCGACTGTAACGCCGGCAATTGGGCCGGGGTTCGCCGGGTTGTCCTTCGGCGGTACCTTTTGACCGCTTTCGATTTGACGCGATCTCTTCGTTGGTGCCTGCGGTGCGGTCCTCAAAGCCGAAGCAGGCTGTTCCGGTCCGCTCCTCGGCCCCGCCTCGATCTCGCGTCAACTTGAAAGCGGTCTAGAGTGCGGCTGGGCGGCGCAATCATAGCCCGTGATCGATCTTCTCGGAGGCATAGCCCTCCGCTACGATCTAAAATGTAATGAACCACGCGGAGCTGCCCAAAGTTGGGGTGCGCCACGGCGGGAAAGAGGAGCTCCGCGCCTCGCTGCTGAAAACGTATCTTCTTCGCATCCGAGCAGAGAAGGGCGATTGCGCTGTGCGCACGATCCTAACCGATGCTGGAATCGACCCTGCCACCATCGACAACGAAACAGGCTGGGTTAGCACCCTTGCCGCCAAGCGCGCCCTGCGCGGCATCTGCGAAGTGCTTGGAATGGACGCCCTGCGCCACCGCGGCGACTGGGTCACCAGCGCCGAAGCCCTTGGCGCGTGTGTTCGCATGCTTCGCTCGGTCGAGCACACCTACGACGCTTACGAATATCTCGCCAAGAATGCACGCGAGGCTACGCGCGTTGGAACCTGGGAGGTAAGCCGCACAAAAACGCCAGGCAAAGGCGCATTGCGCGCCGAAAGCGGCGAGAACGGCGAAAACGAAAACCTGGCCGAAGCGCCTGGTTCCGATGCATCCGCGGGCCCAGTTGCCAAGGCGAACGTAGACAAAGCGAACATCAACACGGTGCGCCTCGTGTATCGTCCACGAACGGTCAGCAACGGCGACGAATCTGAGGGGCTCGACGTAGCAACCGAGGCGCTTTTCTGCGCTGCGCGCGAAGGCGAGCTCGCCGGTATCCCGCGCATCTGGGGTTTGCCCGACGCGCACATCGTCCACGAAACGTGCCTCGCCAAAGGTGACGACGCGTGCTCCTACGCCGTGACGTGGGAGCTGCCTGTCACAAGGAAGGGCGTAGCGATCGGAGCGGTGTCCGCCGCAGTCATAAGCGGAGTCACTGTCGGCGTTGCAGGCGGCCTTGTGGCTGGCGCGCTTGGCGCCACGTTCGCTGGCTTGTTAGGTGCCGGTGTTGGTTGGATGTGGGAGCGCAACAAGCTCGCAACCGTCGCGAGCGTTTTCGGGAAAAACCGCATTGCCGCCCTTGAACGCGGCCTCGATCTCAAAGGGGAAGCGACCATTGCTGCCGTACCTGGCGAGCTCATGGGAACGGTTTTGGGTGGGAAATACCGCATTGGAAAGAAGATCGGCTCAGGAGGCATCGGCGTTGTTTACGCCGCGGAGCACACAACCCTTGGCCACGAAGTTGCCGTGAAAGTTCTGCGCGGAGCAGCAGCACGCGATGGCGGAGAAATCGCGCGCCTTCGTCGCGAGGCAATCGTCCAGGTTCACATCGATCACCCAAACGTTGCGCGTGTGTACGACCTCGATCAAATGCCCGATGGCTCGATGTACGTCGTCATGGAACGGTTGCACGGCCGATCGCTCGCCGACAAACTCTCGCGCGAGCGCATCGTTGTGCCGGGCTTCGCTGTACCTGCATTCCAAGGTGTGTGCCGCGCGCTCAACGTGGCCCACAACAAGGGCGTCATTCACCGCGATCTCAAGCCGGGCAACATTTTTCTTTGCGACGACGGCGAGTCGAAAGTTCTTGATTTCGGCATGAGCAAGATGACGAGCGCAGAGTCGCTCACGCAAGAGGGCTACACGCTCGGAACGCCCGAGTACATGGCGCCCGAGCAATGCGTTGGCGCAAACGTGGTTGCGCAAACGGACATTTATGCACTGGGCGTCGTGATGTACGAGGCGCTGACCGGCGAGCTGCCGATTGTTGCAGAGAGCCGTCGCGAGCTGCTCGATTTGCACCAGCGGCAGGTTCCGGTGCCCATGCGCGAACGCAGGCCCGATCTCGACCTTCCCGAAGCGCTCGACGCGGTTGTCATGAGGTGCCTAAAAAAGCGCATCAACGACCGCCCAAAAACCGCCGCCGATCTCGAGGAAATGCTCGAGGCGATTCCCATTCTGGGCCTGCCAACGATGAAAGCCGTTTAGAGACCGCTTTCAAGTTGGCGCGGTCTACTTAAGAACCCAAGCGAGGCCGCCTATGCTTGCGACGATGATGACGACCGCCAGCGTTATCACGACGACATCGATGACAGTCACTTTGCGCTTGCCTCGGCGAACTGGAATGGGGCGAGGCGGAGGGCTGGTGCTGCCGTCAATGTACATCATGGGTGCGATCGCACCGGCGTCCGCAGGCGGAGGAGCGTTGCCCGCGGCCGGAGCGTTGCCGCCCTTGCTGCCTTCACCACCGTTACCGCCCTCGCCGTTTTTTGACGGCGAAGCCACACGAGGCGTAGAGCCGGGTCGAGACGACGCTCGCGAACTAAAAGCAGCGCGTGACACTGGGATTGCGCCACGAGCGCTTGGCGGACGCGACCGCATCTGCGGTGGACCAGGCACGTCTTTGTCGGCAAGTTGCTCGTCGACCGCGGCCTCGAGCGAGGCGAGCGCCGCGGCCACGGGCTCGTCGAGCGCAAGCACCGTGTTGCCAATGCGTGCCATAAAGGACGATCGCCACGGAACGTCGCATCCCGCAGGGATGCGTGCACCGCCGAGCACAACCCCATGGCTCGAACCATAGTCGCGCAGAAAGACTTGCCCCGCGCGCTTGGTTACCGAGGCGTGCTCGCGCGAGCAATGGGGATCGGCAAGCGACAGATCGCAATGCTCGGCGCGGCCAATGAGATACACGCGTCCTGGCTCGACGATGCGAAGAACAAGGCCGATGTTGGGACCCTCGACGACACGAAGCTTGGCGACGGTATCGTCGCCGTGCGAGTTCAGGGCATTTCGGACGAGCACGAAAGCCAATTCGCGAGTGGCAAGCCCCAGGTCGGACGTGGCAACCTTCTGCCCGATCACGAACTCGAGCCAAAGGCGGCCAATTCGAGCCAAATCACCAGACTTGATGATGCGTGGCGTTTGCGGCACGAGCCTCACGCCGCCCATGAAAGTGCCGTTCGTGCTGCCCTCGTCGACGATCGCATACTCGGCACCCTGCGCACGAATGGTTGCATGGCGCACGCTTACACTCGGATCGGGCAAGCGTACGTCGGCGCCGGCGCCGCGACCGAGTACAATGCGTGGACCGTCGAACGTGAGCGAAGGAAGTTTGCTCGCGCCACTGGTCGAAGATCCGGTGGGGCGTTCATTCATCGAGCGGACGGTGACCGTGATGGGCATTGCGAAACTACAATGCGTTCTTGTGCATGGAACCTCGGAGGCCAACGAGCTTGGTGGCGGCGCGCTCGAGCCACACAACGACATCTTCGGCAACATCACGGTTTCGGTGAGCGCTGAGTTGCTGAATGCCGGTTGGCGAGGTGACGTTGACCTCGGTGAGCTTGCCGGCGATGACGTCGAGGCCAACAAACACAAGCCCGTCTCGAACGAGGCGCGGGGCCATGTCGGCCACCATGGCGCGCTCGCGGTCGGTCACTTCGCACGGCTCCACGCTGCCGCCAACGTGGATGTTCGATCGAAGGTCGTCGCTGCGCGGAACGCGGTTGATAGCGCCAAGGATTTGCCCATCGAGCAAGAGCACGCGCTTGTCGCCCTGGACAACGCCAGGAAGAAATTCTTGCAGCATCACGAGGCGCTGCCCGTCGCCCGTAAGAAGCCCAAGGATAGATTTCGTATTCTTGTCGCCCGGTGCAAGCATCATGACGCCGCTTCCGCCCGCGAGATCGAGAGGCTTGACAACGCCATGGCCGCCAATTTCGTTCTTCAAAAAGTCAAGAAGTTGCTCTTCACTCGATGAAACGAGCGTGCGCGGCATCCATTGCGCGAAGTGTAGCGCGTAGAGCTTCTCGTTGCTGTCGCGAAGCCCTCGAGGATCGTTGATGATTACGGTTTTGCCACGCGCAAGTTCAAGCAAGTGCGTCGCGTACAAATAAAGTGCGTCGAACGGCGGATCTTTGCGGACGAGAACGGCGTCAACATCGGCGAGCCTCACGTTTTCGGTGGCACCGAACATGGCGTACGGTGCGACGGGCATTACCGTAAGCGTGCGCGTTCGGGCGTAAACATCACCGCCTTTCGCGTACAAATCGCGCGGCTCGCAGTGGAGCGCCACATGCCCGCGCGCTTGCGCGGCTCGCAAGAACGCAAACGTTGTGTCCTTGTCAGCAGCAACGCGATCCATCGGGTCCATCACGTAGACGAAACGCATGCCAATTCCCTTATTCACTTATGAGGATGTTTACCAGCCGTCGCGAGCGACGCGAGACAGCCGAACCCCTCGAAGGTTGCTCCCGTCGTCTTTTCGCCGATTTCCGTCGCATCGCTTCGTTGCTTCTCCTCAAGCTGCACAAGCAGCTCTCGTCGAAGCGCCTCGCTCTGCTCGGA
>Ga0123357_10000211_pt1 | contig 54763 bp, 37 predicted proteins | sample TergutEmb28metaG_FD_89873 | JGI IMG/M metagenome (GOLD analysis project Ga0123357, IMG submission 89873) | Embiratermes neotenicus P4 segment gut microbial communities from Petit-Saut dam, French Guiana - Emb289 P4 | ecosystem: Host-associated > Arthropoda: Insects > Digestive system > Gut ...
GAAGCCGGTCTCCATGCTGAAAGGCTTGGACGGGTTGTTGTCGTCGTCCAGCCAGTAGGTCTGGCAGATGTAGTGCATGTAGCGGGTGCCGTTGGACGAGAAGTCGATGCGCACGCCGACGTGAAAGTCGCCCAGACCCGGCCAATTGCCGTTGGCCTCACCCTGCCAGGTACCCAGCATCCAGGCTAGGCCAAGCAGTTGCGGGTTGACGGTCTTGTCGATGTCAAAGTTCATGACTCCAGCCTAGTGATTTCCACAACACCGGGGACGGCGGCCGGGCCCAGCCGGGCGCGCAATCCGGCCCTGATGTCGTCTGCATCAACCGCCGAACTGGCCTGCACCCGCACTGCCACCCGCTGGCCGAACCGTTCGTCCGGTGCCATGTATGCCTCGGCGGACACCACGCCACGCATGTCGGCCACCACCCGTTCGACGGCCCGCAGGTTGACGAACTCGCCGCCGCTGCGTTGCTGCGGCCCGGCCCGTCCTTCAAGGTAGAGGTAGCCGCTGGCGTCCACCCAGCCGATGTCGTTGGTGACGTGAGATGTCCGGGCCCCGCGCCGCACCAGGCCGGACACGGGCTCGATGCGTCCCTTGACTCCTCTGGGGACGACCTGGCCGGCGTCGTCCAGGATGCGCACCCGCGAGCCCGCGACCGGGCGTCCCAAACTGGTGGGGCGGGCCGCCAACTCGGCCCCGGTGATCATGGTGGCCGTGCCGGACTCGGTCGTCCCGTAATAGTTGGTGACCACCGGCCCCAAGTGGGTTTGCAGGCTGGTGAGAGTGGCTTGGTCCAGCTGGTCGCCGCCGGAGGCCACAGCCTGGACGTCCAAGGGTGGGGCGCCAGCCATCTCGGACCAGTCCAGGTACGCGGCCAGCGAGCGCAACTGGGCGGGGACGGCCAAGATTGCTCGGACGCCCTCACGGCGGCAGGTCTCATAGATCGCCTGGCCCCAGTCGGGACGCGGCGCAGTAGCGCCCTTACTCATGGCAGCCAGGCCGGGGGTACGGCAGGCCGAACTCAACACCATCGGCGCGCCGGCGATCAGCGCCAGGACGGCGCAGGAGTACCCGTAGCCATGGAACAACGGGGCGCAGATTAGCACCGGTTGGCCGTGCCGCACACGCGTGACGCCAGCCAGTGCCAGCGCCGTCAGCGGGGACGCCAAGCCGGGCGCCACAGGCACCGACGCCGGCGCCGCCGTGGTGCCGCCTGTCATCATGACCAAGCGGGACGCCTTGGCGTGGCGCGGCACCTCGCTGCGATTCACCGGGTGGACGGGCGGCAGATCGGCGGCACTCACCACTAAGCCGATGTCGTTGGCGGCCACCAGTGCCGTCGAGTCGTCGCTGCCCAACCGAGGGTTGACAAGCCAAATCCTTGCTCCGCACAATTCCAGTGCGACCATTGCCATGAGGTGCCGACGGTCGTCCTCGACAAGCACGGCCACATGATCGCCGGGCGAGACGGTTCGGGCGAACTGCGCCGCCATGGCACCGGCACCGGCCCCGAGTTGTCGGTAGGTGACGGGACCGTCCTGGTCGATCAGCGCGGTGGCGTCCCCCCAGGTCAATGCCGCACCCAGCAGCGCGGCGGACGTCGTCAGGCCGTGGTGGCCCAACCCATAGGTCGCCATGGCGGCAATCTGGCGGGGATGACTCGTAATCGAAAAAGCCTTCAGGCCGTCCCTCAACTGGCGGAACGTCTCACTCGGGGTAGGTCGGACGTCCGAGGCGGCAGACGTCGTCACGGCCGCAGACCGGCCCGCCAGGCGGCCTCGAAGACGGCGTCGACGGCACCCGGCCAGCCCGCTGCGGCGACGGCCGCCAGGCCAGCCCAAGTGGGACGCACAAAGCGGGGCCGCCTCGCGATGGCTCGACACAAAATGTCGGCAGCCTGGTCAACCGACAACTCCGGGACGCGGAACCGACCCGCCCGGTAGCGTCCGGCAGTCGGCGCGCTCATGGCGGTGGCGACGCGCGCCATGTGGACGCTGGTGACCGCGACGCCGCCGGCCCGCAGTTCCGGGGCGACGCAGCGCAGCCAATACTCGAAAGCCGCCTTGCTGGATGTGTACGAGGCCCAGTCCGGCATCGGCAGGTCGAGGCTGGTGGTTGCCACATACACCAGGTGCCCGCGACCGCGCGCCCGCATGGCGTCCAGTATCGGCATGGCCAGCGCCACCGCACCCAGATAGTTAACCCCGGCGGTCCGGGCGACGTCGTGGAAACGACCAGTCGTGTCGGCCAGGCTGCGGCGGATCGAGTGTCCGGCGTTGGACACCAGCAGAACCGGCGCACCCCACTGCTCGACGATCTGGGCCCCAACCTCGCCCGCCCAGGTGGTGTCGCGCAGATCACCGGGCAGCGGCACCAGTTGTCCGGGGCCGGGCAGGGCACGGCTCAACCTCGTCAGGTCGTCGCCGCTTCGGGCTACACCGACGACGGTGGCGCCCAGTCCAACCAACCGTCGCGTCAGTTCGGCACCGATGCCGCGCGAGGCGCCCGTCACCACGGCCACCCTCCCGTCCACAAGGGGACGCAGTTGAGCTGGGCCGACTGGCGTCATCGGATCGGCTCAGCGACGGTTCGGGCCAGGCGAGGCATCTGCCGACGGGCGTCGACATCAAAGCTCATTTGTTTCCTCCTCATCAGGTGACGCTATCCCAACAACCGCAAGCTGTCGTTCGGCACGCAAGCTGATGCTGCTCTGCGCCGACACGCACGCTGCAGCGCCCGCCAAGGCGGCCAACCCGGCCAGGGCACTCATGACCACCAGCAATATGACGCTCATCAGTTGCCCGTTTCGTCGAAGCCGGCCTGGCTGGCCAAGGTGGCACCGTCGCTCAAGAACTTGTTGAGCAGTTCGACTCGCTCCACCAGGTCTGACGCCTCGGCCTGCAGCCAGGCGGTGTCGATGTCCAACGTCTTGCCCCAGTTGTGGTGACGGGTGGCGGCCGTGTCGAAGACGCGGGCGAACTCCGTCCCCTGCCCAAAAGCCAGGGCTGGCGCCAGGTTGCTGGCGAAGATCTCGGTAGCGTGCTCGGGCTCGATGTCGTGGGGCTGCAGGCCCGTCAGCCAGCTGCGGTAGCGCTGCACCTCGCCGCGGGTTTGGTCGCCGACGGCGGTGATCGCCGGGCGCAGCCGCGTCAGCGACACCAGCAGCAGGGCGCTGGCAATCATCATCGCGGCACCGGCCAGACCAAACCACGGGTGGGCCCGGAACCCCGCTACGAGGGCGACGGCCGCCCCGGCTAGGCCGATCAGCATGACGACGCCGCCGATGACTCCCCAAGGCGTCCGTCGTTTGGCCCCTGCGGAAGTGGTGAACCAACCAGCCCGCGCCACGGCGCCACGCAATTCGCCCAGCGCTTTCGTGCAGGTGCCGTCCGTGTCGTCCACGAGAGCGGCCAGGATTGCTGTGTGTGCGTCGTCGCCGGTGTTGGGGGCAGCCAACAGAGTCGCCTCGAAATCCCGCAAACCGCGCGCTGGTTTGTCGGTGCGCTTGAGTGCCCAGTCGTCTAGCTCGGTGCTTTCATCAGGCGATGTCAAGGTGAGATACCCACGGACGGCCAAGTCGATCATCGTCAAGAACAGGTCGCGCGGCACCACTTCGCCGTCAAGCAGCGCGTTGACCATGCCCGGGCTGACCGAGCCGGGCGGCGCGGGCGCCGATTCTGTGCGAATCAGGCCCAGGTTGACGGGGTCTGGGGTGGGTGCGGTCTGACGCCTGGCGATCAGCCACACCACCAGGCTGGCGATGGCGACACCGACGCCGGTGAAGAAGATGATCCATTCGATCTTCATCCCAACCCGTCCTATGATTAGGCGGCCAGGTCTTTGGCCGTCATGATGCACCACACTAGTTGTTGTCACCGGCAGGATCATCTTGCCGCGCGGCCTGCCAGATGACTAGGACGTGATATGTGTGGGCTCGCCGGGCTCCACCGTCATTGGCTGGCCCCAGATGGTCAGTGGGACGGGGGCATCTGCGGTCAGTATTGCCCCGTCGGGTGTCACCTCGACGTTCAGCTTGGCGCCGCGATACAACAGCGCAAACCTGAGGTACCCCCAGCCTGGCGGCAGGCTCGGGTTCAGGCTGAGACCGACACCTGGCTGGTCACCCCAGGCGGCGTCGCGCAGCCCGCCGAAACCCGAGACCAGCACGTTCCAGACGCCGCCCGCGACCGCCACATGGACGCCGGCATCGGTATTGCCATGGCTGTTCGCCAGGTCGACAAAGGCGGCGCGTTCCAGGTAATCGAGCGCCAATTCCAGGTGTCCAACCTCCGCCGCAGCAATCGCCTGCGGTACCGCCGACAGTGTCGAGTCGCCCGTCGTCATCGGATCGTAAAAGTCGAAATTGGCGCGCTTTTGCGCTGGCGTGAAGTCGCCCGAGCAAATGATCTGCGCCAGCGCCACATCAGCCTGCTTGAGCACCTGGTGCCGGTAAATCGCCAACGGGTGGTAGTGCAACAGCAGCGGGAAATTCTCCGGCGGTATCGACGCCAGGTCCCACGGCTCACGGCTCAAGAAATGGGCGTCCTGCGGATGCACCCCGCGAACCTCGTCAAAGGGGACGCAGATGCCATCGGCGATCCGCCGCCATTCAGATATCTCGACGGGTAGCGCGGTGGAGGCCAAGGGCTGAGTGTTGGTCGAAGAGTCGGGCTCCAGTCGGCCCCGAGCACACAGACGCCGTACTCGACGCGCGGTCTGGGTGGCCACCAGGTTTGGGTAGGCGTCTGCGCCGTCGCCAGCTCGAACCGGCGTTCCGCCCGCCATTACCGCCGCTCCTCCGCTGCGCTTCGGACCGCCCGCCAGCCCCTCCGCAACATCAGCCGCAAACCGCAGATTCGCACGTGCCATCACGTTGGTGTACACGTTGTCGTCGACCAAAGCCGAGTACTCATCCGGACCGGTGACATAGTGCAGATGGAACTTACCGTCGTCGCCCCAGAAACCGCGCGACGCCCACATGCGGGCTGTCTCGATGACGAGTTGGGCGCCGCCTTCGTGCATGATCGAGTCGTCACCGGTGGCGGCGAGGTATTGGGCGAAGGCGTGGGCGATGTCGGCGTCGATGTGATATTGCGCGGTGCCGGCGGGGAAGTACGCGGAGGCCTCGCGCCCCTCGATGGTGCGCCAGGGGAACAGGGCCCCGGCAAGGGTCAGCTCCGAGGCCCGGGCCAGGGCCTGCGGCAGGGTGGCCAGGCGGAATCCGAGGGCGGCGCGCGCGGCGCCCGGCTGGGTGTACGTCAGGAATGGAAGGATGTACATCTCCATGTCCCAGAAGTAATGCCCGTCATAGCCCGAGCCGGTGACACCCTTAGCGGCGACGCCCTGGCCATCCGCCCGGGCGGCGGCTTGGATCGTCTGGAAGGTGCTCCAACGGATGGCCTGCTGCAGTGCCGGGTCGTCGACCTCGACATCGGCCAGCGCCCAAAAGTCGCTCAACCACTCCGTTTGCTCCGCCACCAACCCGTCCCAGCCGAGCTCCTGTGCGTCCCCCAATTGCTGCCAAGCCTCGTCGACGGCGGTGATGTAATCACCCATCTCGTGCCAGGCCAGTGACACCAGTTTGACCGAGCCGGCGGTTGGGCAACTCCATGACAACCAGACCCCGCGGTCGTCGGCGCCGGTCGCCGCCTCACACGGGGAGTCGTTGACGGTCAACTGGGTATTGACGGCGCAGGTCAGGTCACGCCGGGCGTGGATCGTCCGCACCCCGAGGGAAAGCCAATCGTCGATCGCCTTGCGGCCGGTCATCTCGAAAACCGGGTCCGTCAGCACGGTGCCGACGCGCGGGTCCAGATGGGGTGAGCTGGTCGGCCCGCTGCCGGGCAACTCCAGCCGCTGCTGAACGTCCACATCCGCGCTGCCCGCAGGCGTCACCTCAACGACGTTGGCCACCAGTCCGCGGCGGTTGAAGGACACCAATCGCCGCTCCCGCACCACCACAGGGCCTGGTGGCGTGCCCCAGGTGGTTTCCCGGGTCAACACCCCGGTGCGAAGGTCGAGTTCCTGGTGCTGGGCTAGGGGCTGCCCGACACCCAGGCGGTGGCCGTCGACCGTCACATCGAGCGTTGGCGACGGTGCCGGCTGAATGGTTTGGCCAACCCTCGCCAGCCCGAAAGCGTCCTCCGGGTATTTGATGGGCCAGGTCTCGTAGAACCCGTTGACGAAGCAGGTGGGCACCGGTGCGCCCTCGCTGCGGACCCCGCGCATACCGACAAAGCCGTTGCCCAGCGCGAAGACTGTCTCGGAATGGGTGGCATCGACGGGCGGCGCCGTTTCGATGAGGCGCCAGGGGTCCGCTGGGTAGAGCACGCGGTCAAGGGGGTCTGTCATCGACGGACCTCCTCTCTGGCGACGGTAACAAGGTTAGCCAGGTCGTCGGCCGATTGGTTGTAGTCGTCCTCGGTGTAGGGGGTGACGGTTGGTGGGAGCACCGCGTCGAACAGGGTTTTCCAGGCACGCTTGTGGACGTCAAGTGTGGGGGTGAGTACACCGTCCAGGTCAAAGAGAAAGGCGTCAGGCAATTGGCTGATGTCAGTCATCACGGCTCCATTCCCACTCGATCGGTGACGACGCGGCAGCACAGACGCGGTGCTCCCCGCCATTACAAAATGATAACCTGTGTTGCAAACGCTTGCAATATCCTCGCGGGGGTGATAATTTCGAGGTGACCCGCCCGACATTGGCGTAGCGGGGTGACAACACAAGAAGGAGGAAATAACATGCGCAGTCTGCAACGCCGTAGCCTCGGTATAGCAGCGCTTTTGGTGTCTGGCGCTTTGGTAATGGCCGGGTGCAGCTCGAGTACCCCGGGCGGAGGGACCTCGTCTGGCACCGACACCACCACATCGACGTCCGACACCACCACATCGGCGGCACCCGCCATCGTCACGATTTATGGCACGCCCACAGGCGACGAGCAAACCCAATGGGAGAACTCGTGGAAGGCTTGGGCGGATGCCAATAACATCACCATCCAATACACCGGTGACCGCGACTTCGGCACCAACATCGCCACGAAGATCCAGGGCAACTCATTGCCCGACATCGCTGTCTTCCCGCAGCCCGGCCTGATGCAGGCCGCGTTTGCCACAGGCAAGGCGATGCCGCTCGACGCCACCACACTGGCCGCCGTGCAACAAAACTTCACCGCGAGCTGGCAGTCCTTCGGCACCTACCAGAACCAGCAATACGCCGTGCCGCTGGACGCCAGCGCCAAGGGCTACATCTGGTATCAGCCGTCGCAGTTCACCACTTGGGGCGTGCAAGTCCCGACGAGCTGGGACGACATGATGACGCTGACCTCGACCATCCAGTCGAAGACCGGTAACCCGCCGTGGTGCGTCGGTTTCGGCTCCGGCGGATCGGCTGACGGCTGGCCGGGCACCGACCAGATCGCCGAATACGTGCTGTCGGCCGATGGCACCGATTTCTACAACCAGTGGGTGGCGGGCACGGTTCCGTTCACCGACCCGAAGATCAAGGACGCCTTCAATGCCCTCGGCGCAATCTGGACCAACCAGAAGTACGTCAATGCCGGTTTCGGTGGTACGTCGTCCATCGCCACCACGCAGTTCGGTGACGTCGCGGCTCCGCTGGCCAATGGCACCTGCGCCCTGACCAACCAGGCCACCTTCCTGGAGTCCTCGTTCAACTCGGTCAAGACGGCCGCCGGCGGCACGCCGGTCGTCGGCGCCGACGGCGACGTTTGGGCCTTCATGATGCCGCCAGTGGCCGGCACCCCGTCCGTCATGGGTGGCGGCGACTTCGCCGTCGCGTTCGCGGACCGTCCCGAGGTTCAGAAGGTCATGGCCTACCTGGCCAGCGGCGACTACGCCAACTCGCTGATCACCGTCCCGAACGCCACGTTCCTGACGGCCAACCAGGGCGTCGATCCGGCCAACGAGAAGGATCCGCTACTGCAAGAGGCCATCAAGACGCTGGCCGACCCGACCGCCAACTTCGCGTTCGGCGCCGGCGACACCATGCCGTCGGTCGTCCAGACCGCCTGGTGGAAGGGCATGATCGACTGGATGAACGGTGCCAAGCTAGACACCGTCCTCGGTCAGATCCAAGCTGCTTGGGCTAACGCCTAAGACGTGAAACACGCTGGGGTGGGTGTCGAAAGGCGCCCACCCCCAGTTTCCCACATGGCCTGACTGGGTACGGACGTGTTGGTGTCAGGCGGTCCGCAGCGAAGCGGAGGAGCGGCGGTATGGCGGGTGGAAGCCGGTTTGAGCTGGCGACGGCGCAGACGCCTGCGGACGTAACCACCCACCCAGACCGTGCGTCGAGTACGGCGTCTGTGTGCTCGGGGCCGGCTGGAGCCCGACTGCCAAACTGTTGGATGACCTTGCACAACACGAGGGCCAGATCCTGCGACTCCACTTCGGTCCGCGCAGGATGACGTGGTCGGGTTGCCTGCAGCACAACGAATTTTTGACAAGCGCGAATGGAGGAAGCAGCCATGATGCAAAACTTCTTTACCTGGCTGACGACACTGCCGCATTTGGCGCAGATACCGATCGTCCTGGTGGCTTTTGCCGCCCTGATCGGGCTGGTTGTGCTGTTCGTCGAGATCATGCCGCGACCTGGGCTGGGCTATTCGATAGCGCGGCTGGCCGTCGCCATTGGCGTGCCGGTCGGTGTGCTGGCGTTACTCGGCCTGGAGCGCGGGGCGGCCTGGTGTTATCTGCTGGCGGCCGTCCTTGGGGGCGGGCTTTTCTGGCTTGACCAACGCCAATCCAAGGGACGGGGGCGGCTGATCCAGATTTTCCTGTTCTGCTCACCCGGCTTCGCGCTGCTGGCGGTCGGTCTGTTGTACCCGGCGCTGCGAACAATTGTCGCCGCTTTCCAGGACAACAAGACGAGCACCACTTTCGCCGGGTTGACGAACTTCATCTGGGTGTTCTCGGAAAACAGCGGCACGGGCGGCCTGACGGCACTGATGAACACCATTATCTGGGTGGTTGTCGCCCCCGTCGCGGCGACGGCGATCGGCCTGCTGTACGCCGTCTGGGTCGACAGGGCCAGAGGTGAAAAGGTTCTGAAGAGCCTGATTTTCATGCCGGTGGCGATCTCGCTGGTGGGCGCGTCCGTCATCTTCAAGTTCCTCTACGATTACCGTCAGGGCACCCAGGTCGGCCTGGCCAACTGGATCGTCGTGCAGTTCGGCGGGCAACCGATCAACTGGTTGAACACCCACCCGTTGAATGTGGCCCTGCTGATAATGATCCTGATCTGGTCGCAGACAGGCTTCGCCATGGTCATCTTGTCCGCCGCCATCAAGGGCGTCCCCGAGGAGCTGACGGAGGCCGCCCAACTGGACGGCGCTTCGGCCGTTCAGCGGTTCTTGAACGTGACGATCCCGGCGATCAGGCCGACGCTGATCGTGGTGTGGGTGACGATTTCGATCACGTCGCTGAAGGTGTACGACATCATCGCAGTCACCACCGGCGGGCATCAGGGCACCACGGTGCTGGGCTATGAGATGATCCGTCAAACGGCGCAGCTGCCGCCCCAATCGGGCCATGCCGCCGCTTTGGCCGTCATCTTGTTCATCCTGGTGATCCCCTTCATTGCCTATAACACCCGCAACCTTCGCCGCGAAAGGGCTGGCCTATGAGCACGTCCCAATTGACGGGGCGATCCCCCGTCCCGACGGGGCGATCCCCCGTCCCGACTGGGTTGTCACCTGTCGCACGCGCCGGCAAGCCGGGCGAAGGCGCAACCGCCAAGGCGTTGCGCAATACGCACCGCAAGCTGACGTCGCCGATTGCGACGGCTGGCGCCTTGATACTCGCCGCCATCTGGACGCTGCCGACCTTCGGCCTGTTCGTATCGAGCTTCCGCCCCCCGTCGGACATCCAGACGAACGGGTGGTGGTATTTCTTCGTCCACCCGACGGTGACGATGAGCAACTACACGCAGACCTTGCAGTTCAAGTCGGGTATCAGCGTGATTCAGGCGTTGTCGAACTCGGTGACGATCACGCTGCCGGCGGCTATTCTGCCGATCACGATCGCGCTGCTGATGGCCTATGCCTTCGCCTGGCTGGACTTCCCGGGCCGCGACTGGCTGTTCATAGGGGTGTTCGCGATGCAGGTGGTGCCCTTGCAGATGGTGCTGGTGCCTCTGCTGAAGCTGTACGGCGGCGGCCTTGCCGTCGGCGGTCTGCAAATCTTCCCCGGGGTGGCATCGACCACGTTGGGCAACGGGTTCATGGCCGTGTGGATAACCCACACCATCAGCGCCCTGCCGTTGGCGACGTTCATGCTGCACAACTCTTTGGCGGCGATCCCGAACGACATCATGGAGGCGGCGAAGATCGACGGCGCCGGTCACGGCCAAATCCTTTTGAGGATCGCGTTGCCGCTGGCGATGCCGACGATCGCCAGCTATGCGATCTTCCAGTTCCTGTGGGTGTGGAACGACCTGCTGGTGGCCACGATCTTCAGCTCCGGGCAAAACGCTCCGATCACGAAACTGTTGACCGATTTGTCCGGCAGCTACGGCCAGCAGTGGTACCTGTTGTCCGCCGGGACGTTCCTGGCTATCATCGTGCCACTGATCGTCTTCTTCGCCCTGCAACGGTTCTTCGTCCGGGGGCTGCTAGCCGGGGCGACCAAAGGGTAAACGGCGCAGACTGGAGTACTAAAATGGTCCTAGGGTTTTGGTAGATCATGTCACCGCATATCAAAGATGTCGCAGACGCCGCGGGCGTCTCGGTTTCCACCGTGTCACGCGCCCTGCGTGGCCTGCCCACCGTCAACCCCGCGACGGCTGCGGTGGTGCGCAAGGTCGCTGCCAGCCTTGGCTACGTACCGTCGGCCGCCGCGGCAGCCATCGCCACGGGGCGGACCCGGGCCGTCAACGTGGTTGTGCCAGCGCTCGCCACGTGGTTCTTCTCGTCCCTCGTCGAGGGCATCGACCGCGAGTTGCGCAAAGCCGGCTACGACATGGCGTTGTTCGACCTGGGCTATACGGGAACCGAGCGGCAACGCGTTTTCCACCGCTCGCTGCTGCGTCATCGGGGCGATGCCGTCGTGGCGGTGTGCATCGATTTCTGTGCGGAGGAACGCGACGAGCTGCGGGCCACCGGGCTGCCCACCATCGTCGTCGGCAACCCGGTGGAGGGGCTTCGCTTCGTCGGCATCGACGAGGTGGCGGCGGCGCGGTTGGCGACGCAACACCTGATCGATCTCGGGCATCGGGACATACTGCACCTTTCCGGCGGCGACGAGGCCGAGCTGCGCCTCAACGCCCGTGTGCCCAAGGATCGCCTTCAGGGTTTCCAGGACGCGCTGCAGGCGGCGGGCATACCGCTCGACCCGTCCCGAGTACGGCTAGGACGGTTCACGGCGGCGGCCTCGGGCAGCATCATGGACGAGATTCTGGACGGGCCGGGCCCCTACCCGACGGCCGTCTTCGCGGCGTCCGACGAGATGGCGATGGGTGCGGCCCTGTCGATCTACCGCCATGGCATGGGCGTGCCGGGGGACATCTCGGTGATAGGCATCGACGACCACACGCTTTCGGCACCTTTCGGTCTGACGACGGTGGCCCAGAGGCCCGCTGAGCAGGGCGGCGCTGCGGCCCGCATCGTCTTGAACGAGTTGGGCGGCCAATCAGCCCACGAGGGCAACTTGTTGCTTCCGGTGACGCTGATCGAACGAGGTTCGACGGCCGCGCCGACCCGCTGATCACGGCTTGGGTTTGCGGTCGAGCACCACTCCGATAACCAGCAGAATGAATGCCGGTGTGAGCAAAGTGATGCCTCGCATCAGAACGTAGGCGTAGTAGGGGGCGCTCCATTCGGGGTGGGCCAGGTAGGTGTGCCAGTCCTTGGCGCTGAGCGCGGCGAACAGAAGGACGCAACCGGCCGCCAGAATGTACAGCACCCTGGCCAGGATCTGCCGCTTGCTCATGTTGACCTCCACTCTCGATAGTAGTGCACTAGCCTTGACCCATGACTTCTGATCTGATTTCCCGTGTCGATGCCGTTCTGCCAGATGCATTGGCCGACCTTAAGGCGTTGATCGCCATACCGTCCGTCTCGTCCCAACCGGAACATGCCGCCGATGTGCGTGCCAGCGCTGATCGGATAGCGGCTTGGCTGCGCGAGATCGGCTGCCCGAGCGTCCAGGTGGTGACCGAGCCGATCGCCCCAGGCGGTCCGCTGGGCCAGCCGGCGGTCATCGCGTCGTTCCCGGCGCCCGAGGGCCAGCCGACGGTGTGCCTGTATGCCCATCACGACGTCCAACCAACCGGCGACCCGTCCAAATGGACGTCCGCCCCCTTCGATGCCGTGGAGCGCGACGGACGGCTGCTGGGCCGCGGTTCGGCCGACGACAAGGGCGGCGTGGCCGCCCACCTGGCGGTGCTGCGCGCTTTCGACGGCAAGCCGCCGATCGGCGTCAAGCTGCTCATCGAAGGCGAAGAGGAAATCGGCTCACCGAGCATGCACGCCATCCTTGAGGCCCACCATGACGAGCTGGCGGCCGATCTGTTCGTCATCGCCGACTCGACCAACTGGAAAGTCGGCACGCCGGCCCTGACCACCACGCTGCGCGGCCTCGCCGATTGCGTCGTCGAGGTGTCGACGCTCGATCATGGCCTGCATTCGGGCGGCTTCGGGGGCCTGGTGCCAGACGCCCTGACCTGCCTGTGCCGCCTGCTGGCCACCCTTCACGACGAGCGCGGCAATGTGGCGATCAAGGGTCTCACTTCCAGCCAGGCACCCGACGTGGACTACCCGCTCGACCGTCTGCAAACTGAGACGGACAAGCTCGACGGCGTCGAGTGGATCGGTGACGGCTCGGTGGCCCAGCGCAACTGGAACTCGCCGTCCTGCTCGGTGCTGGCCATTGACACCACTCGCATCGCTGACGCGTCCAACACCTTGATCGCCATTGCCAGAGCCAAAGTGTCGGTTCGCGTGGCGCCGGGTGACACCGCCGCCAACGCGATGGCGGCGCTGAAGGCGCACCTGCTGAGCCATGCACCGTGGGGTGCGGCCGTCAGCATCACGGATGGGCAAGGCGGCGAGCCGGGCATCATTCCGGTGGACGGGCCATGCGCCCAAGCCATGATCGGCGCGCTGCGCGAGGCGTGGGGCGTCGAACCCGTCATGATCGGTCAAGGCGGGGCGATCCCGTTGACGTCCGACCTTCAGGCCGCCTTCCCAGGCGCCGAGGTGGTTGTAACCGCCGTCGGCGACCCGGGTTCACGCACGCACAGCCTGGACGAGTCGCTTGACCTGGGGGATTGGCGAAACGCCGTAGTCGCCGAAGTCGCCCTTTTAGCCGCTCTGACAAGGTAACCCCGGTAGAGTACTCCTCAGGAGTGAGGTGTATGACTGATCACCGTAGGCTTAACTCGGGCATCAGGCGGGTCGGGCCAGCCAAGGCCCGCCAGCTCGGTCGAGATTTGCTGCGCTCGGACGACCAGGATTGGTCCCGCAGCGACCCTTGGCGCGTTCTTCGAATCCAGACGGAGTTCGTCGAGGGGTTCGAGGCGCTGGAAGATCTCGGGCCCGCCGTCTCGATCTTCGGTTCGGCGCGCATCGAACAGGACGACCCGCTGTTTCAGGCCGCCCACGAAATGGGTCAGGTGCTGGCGCGGCGGGGCGTGGCTGTCATCACGGGCGGCGGTCCCGGCATCATGGAGGCGGCCAACCGCGGCGCCGACGAGTTGGGCGGAATCTCCGTCGGGTTGGGCATCGAATTGCCCCACGAGCAGGGCATGAACGACTCCGTGAACCTGGGGCTGATGTTCCGGTACTTCTTCGCCCGTAAGGTGATGTTCCTCAAATACGCCCAGGGCTTTATATGCCTGCCCGGGGGGTTCGGCACTTTCGACGAGCTTTTCGAGACGCTGACGCTGATTCAGACGGGCACCGTGCAGGACTTCCCGCTGGTGTTGTATGGCGTCGACTACTGGTCCGGGTTGTTGGACTGGCTTGAAAAAACGATGGTGGGTTGCGGGTACATCAGCCCGCGGGACATGGATTTGATCACAGTGACCGACGACGTAGAAGAAGCCGTCGCGGCAGCGTGTTCACAGATAACAGGCGGGCCTCGCCCGTGATGGGGCGACTCGCAAAAGGAAGGGCAGACAAATGACAATGACTCCTTTGTCGTGGATAATCGTGGGCGTGGCCGTCGTGGTCATCGGCATCGTCGTGCTGGTGGCCACCCGCCGGGTGGGTGGCATGCCACCAGTGGTGGACGACCGCCCTGGCATGGACCTACCAGACACTGCGCTGGGGCCCGACGACCTGCGGGGCGTCCGCTTCGCCATCGTTTCACGCGGCTATTCGATGGCTCAGGTGGACGCGCTGATTGACCGATTGATCGACCAGTTGGGTGGGGTCGAATTCCAGCCCAAGGGCGAGTTCGAAGCCTGGTTGGATGACGACCAAGCGTCCGCCGAAGCCGGGCAAGAGCCCACGCCCCTCGCCGATGAGTCCACAGCACCTGATCAGCCGCCAGCAGAACCTGCGGCACCAGTGGCCGAGCCCGTAGTGCCAGTGGCCGAGGCTGTCGCAGCGGCGGTTGATCCGGTGCCTGAGCCGGTGCCGGTGGCGGAGGCTATTGCGCCCGTCGCGGAGGCCGTTGCCCCGTTGGCTGAACACGCCACGGTTGAACACGCCACGGCTGAGCATGCCGCAGTGGTTGAGCATGCGGTAGCTGAGCCTGTTGTCCCCCCGGCCGAGCACGCCGCGCCAGCCACCGAGGTGCCCCCGGTCGCCCTGGGCGAGGTGTTTGCCCCGGAGGTGCCGCCGATCTTCAGGCCAGTGGCCGCGCAAGCTGACACGGCCGAACTACCGGCAGTCGAGGAAAAGGCAGCGGCCGTGCCGCCAGCGGACGAACCGTCAGTGCTGATGGGCACGGGCCCGGTGGCCGTGGAGCCTTGGGCCGACCAGGCGCCCGCACCCGCTGAGGCGCCGGCGCGGGCAGCAGAACACCCAGCGCGGGCAGCGGAGCAGCCGGCTCCGATGGCAGAGGCGTCAACTTTGATCGCTGATGGGCCGTTTTCGGCAAGCGACGTGCCGCCGCCGCCACCACCCGTCGAGGACGTGCCGCCGCCGCCCCCACCCGTCGAGGACGTGATGCCTGTGCCCACGCTCGCATCGATGGACAATGTCGAAGCTGGAGTCCCTGTCGTCCCCCAGATGCCGCCGCCTGATCCGAGCATGTCGCCCGAAGATGAGATAACCGGCGACATCCGCACACCGTCAGTGCCCGAACCGCCGAGACCCCCAGAGCCCCCGCAGCCGATGGCACCACCGCCCCCGGTTGCCGAATCGGTGCCGGAGCACACCATCGGTTTCGAGGCTCAAGTTGCCCAACTGCGGGCCAAGGCCGAATCGCTGAAAACCGATGACCCTATTGTGTGACGACGCCTTTCAGGCATTCGAATAGGTCGTCGGCCTCGGTTTGGTTGATTTCAACCACCAGTCGGCCACCGCCGTCGACTGGCATGCGTAACACGAGCCCGCGGCCTTCTTTGACCACTTCCATGGGGCCCTCGCCGGTGCGCGGTTTCATGGCTGCCATTACATCCTCATTTCTTGCTGTAGAGGCATACTATCTATTTTCGCACATCGGGCCGGGTGTTGGCGATGCTGGGGCGCACCGACGGGTTCGGTAAAGTGGCCGTTGGAGTGATTCAGGAGAAGAAGTGACCACAAACGGCACACCGGCGGCGTCCGACGACGTGCTATTGAACCCGCTGTCCGAAACCGATGACGGCGACTCCCTGAGCGACCTGGGACGCCGGGGCGAACTGCCGGCGACGGATCGCGGCGTCGCCCTGACATTGGCTATGCGCATCGGTGACTTGCTGCAATCGTCAGGTCAATCGGCTAACGACACGGTGGTCGTGATGCGCCGGGTGTGCCAGGCCTATGGTCTGCGCCGGGTACAGGTCGACATCACATCTGCGTCCATCGTCGCGTCCTACGTCGACAGGGGGACGACGCCCGGCACCAAGCCGAAAGCCAAAGCGGTGAGCGGCCAACCCGTCACGTCCATGCGGATGGTCGAACCGGCACGGCAGGATTTGACGAAAACCGCGGCGCTGAACCGTCTGGTGGCCGACGTCGTCAAGGGCGAGCCGCTGGCCCGCGCCATAGAGAGGTTCGACGAGATACGCGCCGCCCACCCGCCGTACCCAGGCTGGGTGGCCACACTTGGCAACTCGAGCATCGGCATGGCCGTCCAACTGCTCCACACCACCAACCCGGTGGTGCTGGCGCTGGCCTTCGTCATGGGCGTCGCCCTCAACCGGCTGCTCGAGTTCCTGGCGCGGCGTTCGATGCCCGTCTTCTTCCAGCAGTTGGCCGGCGGCTGGCTGATCGTCGTCGTCACGGCGGCCACGTCATGGGCCGGTACCTGGGAATGGACGTCCTTGTTCCACGGCTTAGCGCCAACCCTGATAGCCGTCGGCGGCATCGTCCAGCTGGTGGCCGGCATGAAGTTCGTCTCGGCCGGCCAGGACGCCATCGACGGTTTCTACCTGACGGCGACGGCCCGTCTGCTGCAAGTGGTGATGCTGACCGCCGGCATCGTTGCGGGCCTGGTGTCGGGGCTGACGGTGGCCGCTCGTTTCCACTTCTTCATCTTCCTGTCATCGAACATTCCCACCGGCGCCATGCCGCTGCGCTATGCCGCGGTGATCCTGGCGGGTGTTTGTTTCATGGTGGGCGCCTTCGCGGATTGGCAGACGATCATACTTACGGCTGGCGGCTCGGCCCTGGCCTGGTTCGGTTACACAGCCTCGCAGGCCGCCATCGGCGGCACCGTGACTCCCAGCTTCATCGGCGCGCTGCTGGCCGCCCTGGTGGTGACGATGCTTGTCAGACGCACATCGAAGCCGGGCTTTGCCATCGTCAACGGTGCGCTCATCGGCCTGGTGCCGGGCATGCGCGTGTACAACGGCTTGTTGCAGATGGTGGGGACGAACGTCGTGCCCGCCGACCCCAGCCAGGGTGCCTCGGCGCTGATGGTGGCGGCTGGCGTGGCGTTGGCGCTGGCCGCCGGCGCGTCGCTGGGTATCTATATCGGACGTCCAGTCGGTGACCGCATCATGCGGCTGCCCCAAACCTGGATCCGACGGCTGGCGTCCTGACGCTAACGTAGAATAGCCGAGTCCAACTAGCTAGGGATTTGCCTAATGTTCAGTGCACTCGACCTCGGCCTTCTCATGGGTCTGATGTCGCTGGGCGTCTTCTTGTCGTTCCGGGTGCTTAATTTTGCCGATCTGACGGTGGATGCCAGCTTCGTGACGGGCGGCGCCACCGTGGCCATCGGTCTCATACACGGTTGGTCACCGGTGGTGATCACCGTCCTGGCATTCGTCATCGGTTGTGTGGCCGGGTCGCTGACCGGGCTGCTCAACACGCTGGGCGGCATCAACCCACTGCTGGCCGGCATCTTGATGCAGGTCGCGCTCTACACCGTCAACTTGCGCATCATGGGCCGGGCCAATATCTCGCTTCTCAACCAGACGACGCTGATCAGCGCTCTGCGTCCATTCGCCGATTGGCAGTCGGTGCTGACGTTCGGCCTCGTCGCGGTGGTGTTCTGGCTGGCCGTGACCTGGTTCCTCGGCACGGACGTGGGGCTCGGCATGCGGTCGACGGGTGACAACGAGACGATGTCTCGCGCTCAAGGCGTGCAGTCCAAGGCTATGGTGGTGGCGGGCCTGGCCCTCAGCAACGGACTGGTGGCACTGTCGGGCGGCTTGCTGGCGCAATACAACGGTTTCGCCGACATCAGCATGGGCATCGGCACTATCGTCGCCGGGTTGGCCAGCGTGATCATCGGACAGGCTATCTTCGGCAGCCGTCCGGTCTGGCGCGGGGCGTTGGCGGCGGTGCTGGGTTCCGTGCTCTACCGCGTCATCATTCAGTTGGCGCTGGGGCTTGGCCTGCAAGCGGGTGATATGAAACTGATCTCGGCGGTTCTGGTGATAATCGCCTTGCTGATTCCGCGGCTGCCGGTGTTCCAGCGGTTCGCGCGGGCGCGCCGCGAACGGGAGATCGCCAAACAGGCCCTGGCCGCCGATCTGCCAGAGGTGCTGGAGGAAACCGAGGCGACCAATGGTTGAGGTGTCGAAGCTGGACGTGCAAGGCGTTTCCAAGACGTTCTTCCCCTACAGCGTCAACGAGCGCGTCGCACTGAAAGATGTCAGCCTGAGCCTGGCGGACGGGGATTTCGTAACCGTCATCGGGTCGAACGGGGCGGGCAAGTCGACGCTGCTGTCGGTGATCGCCGGGCTCTACAAGCCCGAACAAGGACGGGTGCTGATCGACGGCAAGGACGTCACGGGCTGGCCCGAGCACGCAATGGCGCGTCGCGTCGGCCGCGTTTTTCAAGACCCGATGGCGGGCACGGCGCCCGAACTGACGATCGAGGAGAACATGGCCGTGGCGTCCCGGCGCGGCTCCATCCGGGGCCTGAGGTGGGGCTTGACAGCCAAGTCCCGGCGTCGTTTCCGCGAGGAGTTGGCCGTCCTCGGGCTTGGGTTGGAGGATCGCCTGACCACCAAGGCCGCCTACCTGTCCGGCGGCCAGCGGCAGGCGTTGTCACTTGTTATGGCAACATTCACGCACCCAGACATTCTGCTGCTGGACGAGCACACGGCGGCCCTCGACCCCAAGCGGGCCGAGTTGATCACCGAGTTGACGCAGCGTGAGGTGGCGGCGTCCAAGCTGACGACACTGATGGTGACGCACAACATGAGCCAGGCCCTGCGCCTAGGCAACCGGCTGCTGATGATGCATGCCGGCCAGATTGTCCTGGACCTGACGGGCGGCGCCAAGACCGAGGCCACAGTCGAGGATCTGCTGGCCGAGTTCGAGAAGCGCGCCGCGCTGACGGACCGAACCCTGCTGACGCAGTAACTGGCCGTTGACTGTTGCGTCCCCGTTTCGTGTCCGTGGCGCCCGTCGCGTGGGCAGGCAATTCATTCGGTATCCCCAAGCGGATTCGAACCGCCGTTGCAGCCTTGAAAGGGCTGAGTCCTAGGCCTCTGGACGATGGGGACGGGGGGCACAGGCATAACGTATGCGCAGTGTCACCTTGACCCACTCAGTCTACCGGATGGATCGAGAGGCGGCCATGCCTCAGGCAACCAGTGTTACATCGAGCCCGGCTGAGATCAGCTTGGCGTGACCGAGTTCCGTCAGGGTTGTGGCGTCGGCCTGCAAATCGGCGTGGGCGACGGGCGTGGCGCCCGTCAGGCTGGCGAGCGCGGCTCGGGCGTCCGCCTCGCCCGTCAACAGCTGCATCAAGCGGGTGCCGCCCCGGGTGTTGGCGATTGCCATCTCTATGACGGCCGCGTCGAAGGCGGGCGCGGCGACGGTCAGCGCCTGGCCGGGCTCTAGGCGCCCCCAGACGGGCACCAGCTCGCGCACCGTCGTCACGGCGTCGTCACAGACGAGGACGCGTGGGTCGCTGGCCAGGCAGCGGCGGTCTTCATTGGCCAAGGCCTGGCTGGCCAATGTCAGCGCCACCGGAGTGGCCCCGCGCAACGACTCGGGCGACGATGAGCCACCCGCTGGTGTACTGCGCCGCAGAAGTTCGGACATCGTCGCATAGGCGGGTGCGGCGTCGGCGTCCTTCCCGGCGTCGACCAACCCCTCGCTGCGGCGACGGGTGCGGCGGTCGGCCAGCGCCGCGATAACCAAGATGACGAGCCCGACACCAAGAATGATGAAGAACCCCTGCCAAGCGATGCTCACACTTCCAGCATGCCACGTCTGATTCTGCAAGTCGAAGGTCCAGCCGGCCCGGAGCGCACCCACAGACGCAGGCCGAGAGCAAAGGTGGTGGCGGATGAGGTGAGGCGCGACACCGCACTCGACAACTCGGGTCGGCCTGCCCTTCACCGCCGTGCTAGACTTGTCGGTTGCTCATGAATGATTTAACAAGTGGTTCCCCCCTGCGGTTGATTGTCCTATTCACTATTCCGTTGCTTGTCGGCAACCTGTTCCAACAGCTATACCTTTTCACCGACGCGGTGGTCGTCGGACGCCTGATCGGCGTCGACGCGCTGGCCGCCGTCGGGGCGACGGGCAGCTTGACTTTCCTGCTGATCGGCTTCACCTGGGGCTCGTCGGCGGGCCTAGCGATTCCGGTGGCCAGGGCCTTCGGCGCCAAGGATCAGCACGAACTCAAGCGGGCCGTGGCCGCCGCCGCGTACGCGTCCATCGGCATCGCCTTGTTCATCATGGTGGTCGGTTGCCTGGGCGCCGCGCCCATGCTGCGGCTGTTGAACACCCCGCCCGAGTTGATGCGGTCGGCCACGGACTTCCTTTACGTGACATTCGGCGGGGCCGCCGTCACTGTGGCGTTCAACCTGCTGGCGTCCTTGATCCGGGCGCTGGGCGACTCGCGCACGCCCCTGTACTTCCTGGTGATTGCGACCGTCCTGAACGCGGGGCTGTCGGCGCTGTTCGTCGGGGTGTTCCACCTCGGCGTGGCCGGGGCGGCGGCCGCCACTGTTGTCGCCCAAGGCGTGGCGGTGACGGGCTGCTTCGTGTTGATCACCAAGAAGATGCCGCTGCTGCACGTCCGTGGCGCCGAGTGGCGTCTGTCGCTCGCCTATATATGGGAATCGGCCCGTCTGGGCATCGCCATGGGCTTCCAAATGTCCATCATCGCCATCGGCTCGGTGGTGTTGCAGTACGCCGTCAACGGGCTGGGCCCCCACGCCATCGCGGCATTCACCGCGTCGATCCGGGTCGATCAGTTGGCGTCGGCCCCGCTCAACTCGTTCGGGCTGGCGCTTTCAACCTATGTTGCCCAAAATCGCGGGGCCAGGATGTGGCGTCGTATTCGCGACGGGGTCCGTCAAACATCGATGGTGTCCGTCGGGCTGGCGGTTGTTCTGGGGACGATCAACATCGTCTTCGGTGCCACTTTCGTGCGTCTGTTCGTCGGAGCCGGCGAGCCGGATATCGTCGCCGATGCCCACAAGTATCTGGTCATCCAAGGGTTGACGTACGCCATCTTGGGCTTGTTGTTCGCGCTGCGCGGCACCATCCAGGGTCTCGGCAACGCGGCGGTGCCGACGGTAGCCGGTGCCATGGAGTTGCTGTTGCGAGCGGCGGCCGGGTTGGTGTTGGTGGCCCATTTTGGCTTCTTGGGCGCCTGTTTGGCGTCCCCGTTGGCCTGGGTGGGCTCGATGTCGGCCCTTGTGCCGGCGTGGTTCCACTTCCGTCGCCAACTGATGGTGCGGGAGTGGGCGCAGGGGCTGCCGCCGCGACCGACGGGCGCGCCGGCCGCAAGCAAACCGGTGTCGTCCGTCGAAGCACCGCGTCAGGCGGCCCTCGTCTACGCCTGACGGTCGCCCATTTCGGCTAGAATCAAGTGTCGGCGTCCCCGGGGACGCCAACGTTGGCCCCTATAGCTCAGTTGGCAGAGCTGCAGACTTTTAATCTGTAGGTCCTGGGTTCGAGTCCCAGTGGGGGTACACGATTGAGCGACCGGTCGCTTCGCGCCCACCATCGCGGCGCATCTGGGTGGGGGAGCACCCCGCTGTGTGAGGATTGTCGCCGACCTGTAACAATTGTTCCAACGAAAACTCACCCTCTTGAGTGTCGTTTCGGCCCACAGCGTATCAGCCGCCGGTGGGTATCGCTACTAGTCAAAGCGCCATTTGGATAGTGAAAACCGTAAGCTGTGAGTCGGCTGTCTCAGTGGCTGACACTATTGTTGACAATGGTTTCTGTCGGTGGCAATATTATGAGCGGCTTGAATCAGGGACGAGCCAAGAGGCCCCTATAAGGGAACATGCTATTGCAGCATGAGTGGGGACCTCATCAAGGGAACAGCGCAAGGGTAGGCGCGAGAAAAGCAGGGAGATCGGCATAATGTCGTCTACAAGGGAAAAATCCGACGTTTCATCCGCAAAGGGCCCGCTTTGGCGCCGGCCAGCTGCATTGATTGCATCTTTTGCGGCAACACTATTAGGACTTGGGGCCGTTTCGCAGGTGGTGACTGCACCTATGGCCCACGCCGCCACGGCGTCCGTCACCACCTGGGACCAGTTGAGGACGGCGATGAGTGACACCACCGTCGACACCATCCAGTTAGCGGCGAACGTCCAGCGGACGGCTGGTGCCACGACCGCAGCCACGGACCTGCCAACTGTTGGGCGCGACCTGACGATCGACGGTCAGGGCTACAGCCTGGACTTCCGGGCGGGCGGGGCCACGACGGCGATCGCGCGAGCCGGCATTCTGTTGACCGCTAACTCCACCGCGACATTCACGCTGACGAACATCGACATCATCCGACCCAATGGCGGGATCTACTCGCTGATCTCGTATGCGGCGACTGCAGCGTCCAACGTCACCGGCACGACCCCGGCCAACAGCACACTGAACTGGACGGTGAACGTCTCGGAGGTGTCGACCAGCGTGCCGCCGAGCAGCGGCTTTATCACGTTGCCCGGTGGCACGGTCAACATCACGAAGAACGTCACATGGGACTCCAGCCTTGGGTCGAACCCGGCAACAGTGGTGGTCAACGCCAGGTTGATAAACGTTACGGGGTCCGACACCAACGTCACCCTCCGCAACCACACCGGTGGGAAGAACCCTACGACCCAGGTGACGCTTTTTGACACGACCGCCGATCAGCCGACGGTCATGGCGTATGTTTCCGGCAAGACCAACGCCATCAATGTGGACGGCGGGGCGCAGGTCACAATTGAAAACCTGGGCCAGGGGTCGACGCAGGCGGTCGCCATGGATATCGGCACCGCCGCGGGCACGGTCACTTCGTTCAATGTGAAGGACCCTGGCACCGTGCTCAATGTTTTCGGCTGGGGCAGCGGCACCGGTGTCACTGGCGGCACGCTGACGATGCAGGCCGCACCGACGACCGATGGCAGCAGCGGTTTCACGGTCACCAACGGTGCCGAGATGCACGTGTGGGGCAAGGTGCCGGATAATAGGAACCCTGGCACCTTCGGCATGCCGGCCTTGGTGCAGCAGGTCGATGGCGGCGTGTTCAAGGTCGACGGCGAGGGCAGCCTGTTGGATGTGGAATCGGACGGCACGGGCAACGACCTGGCTGGCGTGATCCGTATCCGGGCGGTCGGCAACCAGACCCTGCAAGTTTCGAACCTGGGTCAAATAACAGTGGAGCGTCCCCCGCGCACCAGTGGCAACATGGCCGCCGGCATCCGGTTCGGCACGGCTCAAAACAACACGTTCTCGGTGACGACCGGTGGTCTGGTGACTGTCCACAACGGTGGCACTGGCACTGCTGCGACTAATGATACTGTTCAGAACAACTGCGGGGTCGAGTTCGCCAACCCCAGATGGACTTTCACCATCGACGGCTATAGCACATTGACGACCGGCCCCAACGCCGGGCAGGTGCGGCCTAGCGCCGTCCAGGTGCTTTCGGACTATGGCGCGGCTGTGTGCGGCTACGGCCAGACTTACGGAGCCATCAACCTGACCAACAGAGGCGTGTTCGTTGCCAAAGGCAATGTGAACAGCCTAAGCAGCGGCATCTTCGGTGCCGGCGGTAACTTCCAGTTCACCTCGGACAACCCGCAGTACTATGACTTCCAGAACACGAACACCACGCGGGCGACCGGCAACCTGGTGTTTGACGTTCAGGGCTCAACCAGCACGTTCAGCCAGACGAACTCTGACATCGCGGTTTGGGGCAACGGACTCTCGCGTGTCGGTGGCACCGCCAACACCACGAACAGCTCCGACAACAAGGTTGGCGGCAACCCGTACCGGTCGTGGACGCTGGTTCCGAGCCTTTCCTTGAGCGGCGCCGATTTCGTCAACATGGCACCCACGAGTGACCCGAACCTGACCACCGATGTCAGCAGCTTCGGCACTCGGGGCATGGCTTCGTGGCGCCGCGTTTCGGGCAACAACGCACCGCCGACTATCCGCACGATGGAGCCGGCGACGAACGCCGACCTGTACGTCCGCGCGACGGGCACCGTGGCCGAAGGCATAGATTTCTACGGTCGGCCCATCTGGGATAACGAGGTGTTCTCCCGTTGGTCGATCACGGATCCGAATGGGAACACCACGACGTCGACGGCCGGGCAGTCTTCGTCCGTGCAGACGGAAGACCTGTACACCAAGGAAACCGGTGTGAAACAGTTGCAGGGCACTGTTCGCTATTCCGACGGCAACCTGTTGACCACTGGCACCACCTACAACCTGACTCAGGCGTGGCGTGGCAGCACCGACGACCCGACCTCGACCCAGATCCACATGGCTGCGCCGTCGGACATTTTGACCGGCCCGGTGACGGTCACCGATATCCTGCCGCCTGAGCCGGCCAAGACCGTCTCGCCGATGGCGTCTATCCCGATCGATATGGGCGAGGTGACTGTCACCGGTACTTGGAGCAACGCGACCGACCAGGCGATCGCCCAGCCGAACAACCCCGACCCGGCCACGAAGCTGACCGCCGTTGTGAACACTGCGGACCATCAGATTGCCGACTGCTCGAGCGGCTTGAATCCGGACGGCACGTGGACCTGCGTTTTGCCGGAGGCTGTGGTTTCCGCGTTGAACACCGGCGACAAGGTCTACTTCGTGTTGACGGATGCCAACGGCAATGCCAACCCGCTGGTGGAAACGCCGATGCATGACGCCATGATGGAGCCCGCCCCGTATTTGACGGCGTCCAGCGCGAACATCGTCGCCACCGACTTCCCGATGAAAGCCCCGGACGCGACCGCGATGATGAACAAGGCCACGTCTGATCGTGACGCCCAGTTGATTAGCCTGGCCCACGCCCAGGCCGTCAAGGCCGGCGACACCGTCATGGTGAAGTCCGTGGACATCCCCAACCCGGCCACCCCGGGCGTCTACGACGTGACGTTCCAGATCACAGGTTCGCCAGACGATGCCACCAACATGGTGACCGTCAAGGCGACGATCTCGGCCGGCGACGTCGACCCTGGCAAAGACTGCAACGGCACAATAGTTGGCCAGGTTTACGCCGACCCGCTGGAGGTTTCCTTGGATGCGGCGACGCCATCTTCGAGCTTGTCTGTCTTGATTGCGGACAGCGAATGCAACGCGATCGAGGGTGCGATAATCAACCTGACAGCTACCGGGGCGACGACCCCGTCGTCGACCTTCACCGGTAACCCGGCAACCACTGGACCAGATGGTATCGCCCATGCGACGATCACTGACACCGTGGCGGAGACCGTCACCATCAGGGGCGCCTATGACGCGACCAACGCGACCAACAATGGTGTGACCAGCAACTCCGGCAGGGGCAACCTGTGGCCGTCCACCGACACCCCGCCCACCGATGTGGTGACGTTCACGGCCGGTGTCGTGAGCGACAAGAAGTGCGTCATTACGGATGGCAGCACTCAATACACCGTCCAATCCAAGCAGGTGTATCCGTATCCATTCACGGTGGACACGGCCTCGACGGAAGACCCGCAGGAGCCGATGACGACGGCCACCTCCGAGGCTGGCACGGACATGGGTGTGAGGACCTACCTGTTCGACGAAAAGTGCAACCCGTTACCGGGTTACGCGGTGGAGTTCACCGGCACCCCGGCGATGCAGCCCGACGGCACCACGCCCACCACGAGGACGACGCATGGCACGACCAACTCAGACGGCATGGCTGATGGTTCGGTGACCAACAAAAAGGCCGAGACGGTGAATGTGGACGGCACGTTCGCGTCCCCCGACACGCCGCCGACGGACACGGGCGACTTGTTGCAGGGTTCCATCACGTTCACGGCTGGCGATGCGGATACCTGCGCGACACTTGGTGAATGCGTCTGCGCGGACCCGCACGACACGGCCACCAACCTGTCGGTCAGCCGGTCCTCGGTGCAGATTCCCGGCACGATCCTGGCGACCGCGCACATCACCGACCGGTACTGCAACATAGTCGATGACGGCTTCTCGGTGGACTTCTCGGTGGCTCCGACGACCGGGCAGACCCCTCCGGCCGGCACCGGTACGCCATTTGTTGGCGAGGGCACGACGGCTGGCACAACCAACGCCGTCACCGTGACCACCGTCAACGGCAATGCGACCGCGACGGTCAGCGACACCAAGCCTGAGAAGGTCGACGTGACGGCGGAGTTTGCCCGTGGCGAGATCGACCAGTCGCCCCAGACGGTGGAGTTCACATATGGCGACGAAAGCTCGGAAAACTCGTCGTTCACTTGCGTGATGACAACATCGAGCGCTGACCCGCCGGCGATGCCGGTTGCCAGCGGCGACGTCACGAAAGACAACTGGAACTGCACCATCATCCTGGCAGACGATCAACACAACCTGCTGCCGGGCAAGGATGTCACCAAGTTCGTGTTCACCCAGACGACTAATACCGCCACCCCGTCTACCCCGGTGGTAGACAACGGCGATGGCAGCTACACGGTGAAGTTCTCGTCGACCGTAGCCGACAAGGACAACAAGGTGACCGCCGAGTATAACGGCGTGTCGATCATCGGAACGGCAACGTTGAGTGGCACGACCCATACGACGTTGCAGCCGAACACGCCGATTCCGTTCAAGGCTGGCAAGGTTTGCACGGCTCCGGATTGCGACCCCCCGATCTGCCCGGTCAATGGCCAGGATTATGTCGTCGGCCAGGTTTACGCCCACCCGAATGAGAATGGCACGAACGAGTCTTCTAGCTTGACCGTGCTGTTGGCGGACGAGCAGTGCAACAAGATCGTGGGCGCGACGGTGACGTACGACAAGGACAAGGGCGGAAGCAATAGCGCCGTGCTTTCAGGCTCGCCGGCCACAACCAATGCCGACGGCTTGGCCGTGGCTTCGGTGACGGATGCCAAGACTGACACAATCACGGTCGGCGGCACCTACGATGCCACGAACGCGACGAGCGCCGGTATCCCCAGCACGTATGGTGTTGGCAACCTGAGTTCGGACACGACGTCGCTTAGTGCGGCCGACCCCACAATTGTGGCCCCGGCCGCGACCGGTGTGTCGATGGTGCGGTTCTCCTCTGGCGATGTTGCCCCAGACACTGAGTGCGAGGTCACGGTGATGCCCGAGAACATCCAGGTGACCGTCAAGGTTGCCCAGGTTTACTCCGGCACCGCCCCGTGGAAGACGGACGGCACAGCGCAGGATGGTTCCTCGAGTGTGCTCGCAAATGGCACGTCTTCGGTGCTGTTGCGCACGTGGCTGCTGGACAAGGACTGCAACCCGATACCGGGTGCGGCAGCGACATTCACCGGCACCCCGGTGAATACGCCGGCCACCTCGGTGATCACGCCCGCCACCGCCACGACGACCGATTCGACCGGCATGGCCAAGGCGTCCATCACGGATACGAAGGCTGAGACCGTGACGGTCGGCGGCAGCTATACGCCGACGACGCACACGGGCAAGGACGACGGTCTCCTGAGGACGACGACCGCGACGTTCAATGCCGGTGCGTTCGACCCGTCGAAGTCCGTCTTCATCGTCTCGCCGGCGGTCGACCCGACCAGCGCCTCGAAGGCGAACTGGGTCGTGGCCGACGGCGACACGTCTTACACGGGTACCTTGTTCGCCTACGACGCTTCGGGCAACCCGGTGACGAACATGAGCCCCGGTGACTTCATCTACACCGTGACAGGTGTGCCGACTGACCCGACCGCCACCACGCAACCCAGCGTGAAGGTGACTATCGGCGCGCAGGACGGCAACAAGTACTACGTGAAGTTTACGACGACGTATGCGGCTGCCACCTACACGGTGACGGCGGCCTCGTCGGCTGCCCCGACCGTCAAGGTGACCGGCAGCAACGCCACGGACGGCACCACGGTGACCACATGGAACAACGGGTCGGCGGTTACTGCCGGTACCGGCGGCGCCCCGATTCCGTTCCAGGCCGGTGCGCCAACCGGTGGCAGTGACACGCCAACCCAGTGCACCGACGGCCGTAACAAGTCGTGGATCGGTGTCAGCTCGCCGTCGCAGGCTGCCGGCACCCCGGCGACTGTGACCGTGCACCTGACCGACGTCAACTGCAACCCGGTGACGGACACGCTGGTCAGCTTCAGCGTGACGAACCAGGGCAAGATGTCCCCGGCGACGGCGACCACCAACGCCCAGGGTGTGGCCACATCGGATGTCAACGACTTCACCGCTGAGACCGTCCAGGTGACGGCCAATAGCGGTGCCGCCGTGGTTGGCCCGGTGACGACCGTGTTTACCGCCGGACCGCCGGCGGTCGATACCGACTGCACGAACAACGCGGTGTACAAGACAGGCACGCAGTTGACTGTTGCTCCGACGTCGGTGCAGTTGCGTGGTTCAACACCTGGTTCTACCACGGTTGACGCGTTCATCACCGACCGTTATTGCAACCCGGTGACATTCGACACCTCCGTTGCCGGTGCCCATGGCGTGGACGTGAACTTCTCGGTCTCGCCGGTGTTCGACGGTACCGGTGCTCCGGCATCGACGGCTAGCGCTTACCTGAATGGCGCCGCTGGTCGTACTGCCTTCACGATGCAGACGGATCCAACTGGTCATGCTTCGACCACGTTGACCGACACCGTGGCTGAGACGGTCAACGTGAAGGCGAACCTGTCGGCGACGCAGTTGATCAAGCCTGTAACAGGTATCAATGTGGTATTCGCAACAGGTGATTTCAATGGTGCGATGTCGAGCTTCACGTGCGTCGTCACCTCTGGTTCGGCGACGCCGACCCCGGTCGCCAACGGCACCGATTCGTACACCTGCACGGTTGACGCGAAGGACAGCACCGGCGCGGCGCTGCCCAACCTGAGTACCGCCAACTTCGCATTCCCGATCACCGCCGGTACGCCAGGCACCACCACCAACCTGGTGGCCCGCTCGACCGTCACGAATGTTGGCGGCGGCATCTACACGGTGAAGCTCACCACGACGACGTCTGATTCGACCTACAAGGTGACGGCGTCGTATGCGGGCGAGCAGGTGACCGGTACGACATCCGTCGGCGGGACGCTTGTGCCGACGCCGATTCCGTTCACGTTCGGTACGCCGATTTCGCCCGACCCGATCAACCCGACATGCGGTGATGGTCGCGAGAAGACGAACACCAAGGCCGAGCCGACGACCCAGGAGGCGGGTACGCCGTCCGTTATCACCACACTGGTGACTGACAAGGACTGCAACCCGGTCGTGGGCACGACGGTCAGCTGGGGTGTGACGAGCAACAGCGGCACTGCGGCGGTCGATTCGCCTTCGAAGACCACCGGCAATGACGGCAAGGCCACAACCAACCTGAATGATCAGGTCGCTGAGTATGTTCAGGTTTCTGCCACAGCCAATGGTGCTGGTGCAACCAACTTGAATGCCGGTTCGGCCTCAGTGACGTTCCAGGCCGGCGCCCCGGTGCCCGGCCCGGTGACGCCCTGCCCGACGCCAACCATGACCGGCAGCAACGTTACGGCGGCCTCGCCGATCCAGGTGGGCGGCACCTCGACGGTGACGGCGAAGGTGACTGACCGGTTCTGCAACCCGGTGACGACAGCGGTGCAGGTGACGTTCAATATCACCAGCCCGTCCAGTACGGCCACGATCGCTACCACGCCTGGTTCCACTGCGGCTATGACGGCTAACGGTATCGCCACGGCGACCGCTACCGACAACACGGCCGAGATCGCCAAGGTGACGGCGCAGATTTCGCAGGGCTACTTGTACGCACCTGCCGGTAGTGCAAGTGATGTGCCGTCTGGGTTCAAGCAGGCACCGATTGTCTTCCAGGCCGGCGTGTTCAGCGGCGAGAAGTCGACGTTCGTCTGCGCCGTAACGTCTGGTTCGGCAACCCCGCCGGTGGCCGATGGTTCGCAGTCTTACACCTGCACCATCACCGCCAAGGACGGCAACGGCAACAACCTGACGACCATCGACCCGACCAACCCGATCACGCCATCGCTGTTCGAGTTCGATATGTCGAACTTCATCGACAAGTCTGCGGTGACCGAGGTCAGTGCCACGAGTTCACCTGGACAGTACACGGTGAAATTCACAACGTTGAAGTCTGACCCGAACTACACGGTGAGGGCCTCCTACAACGGCTACCCGATCACAGGTAGCCCGACGGTCGCGCCGACGCCGATCCCGTTCCAGTCCGGTGCGCCGATCCCGCCCGACACAACCAACCCGAAGTGCGTGACGGGCCCGAATGCCGGTAGCCCGAAGACCTACACGCAGGCGGCTCCGACCACCACCCAGGTGGGCGAACCGTATTCGACGACGGTTGGTTCGTTGATCACCACCTATGTGTCTGACTCCGAGTGCAACCCGGTCGTCGGCGCCACGGTGGCCTTCACCCAGGACAAGCACGGTACGTTCACCACGACCACCGCCGGTTCGTACACCACGAACGCGGTCGGCAACGCGACAGCCTACGAGACCGATCATTACGCCGAGACGACGAAGGTGACCTCCACGGTTACCTACACCGACCCGACGTCGCATACGGTCAAGACGACTGCTGGCGACGACGGCACAATCAATGTGACGTTCACGGCCGGCAGCGCGGTGGATGAGGTTCCGGGCACCTGCCCCGACGGCACGTCCGGCCATGTCAGCGGTACCAATCTGACGACGACTTCGCCGCAGAAGGTGGACTCGAATTCCACGACTACGGCCTACGTCACAGACCGGTACTGCAACCCGGTCGGCAACGTGGCGGTTACCTTTGCGGTTTCCCCGTCGACGGCTAGCTTGACAGGTGCGTCGCCGGTCAACACCGGTGTGGTGCCGTCGTCTGGCGCGACCACGACCAGCGGCAAAGCTGTGACGACCTTCACCGATTCCAAGGCAGAGGTTGCTTCGATCACCGCGTCGATTCAGATTGCCGGTGTGGCCACCCCGATCTACGCTGCGGCGCCGACCGACCCCGGTATCACCGGTTGGACGTCGACAAAGGCAGCACCGTCGCGGTTCACCGAAGGCGGAGTCGACCTAGGTGTTTGCGAGGTGACCGTCGACGGTGTTCGGTACAGTGTGCAGTCGACTCAGGTGTACCCGTACCCGTTCAGCCAGGACCCGGCGTCCACGTTGGACCCGAAGGCGCCGATGACCACGGCCAACCCGACGGTCAGCGCTACGGCGACACAGGCCTTGCGGACCTACCTGTTCGACGCGAACTGCAACCCGATTCCGGGCTACGCGGTGACTTTTGCTGACGGCACGCCCGCCAGCCAAGGGCCGGCAGTGTTCGCCACCACGCAGGGCACGACCGATGCCGGCGGCATGGCCACTGGCACTGTCCGCGACACCAAAGCCGAGACCGTCCACGCGGCAGGCACCTACGCCTCGCCTGACACGCCACCTTCGGATCATGGCAGCTTGATCCCGGCGGCCATCACGTTCAAGGCCGGCGCGGCGCATGACGGCCCGGACTGGAAGTGCGGCAGCACGCAGGGCACAACCCTGACGGCCGACACCATGTCTACGCAGGTGAACACATACTCGGTCATTCAGGCCTATGTGACTGACGAGTTCTGCAACCCGATCGACGGTGCCTCTGTGAACTTCTCGTTCACCGGTGCCACCGGTTTGACCCCGGCGCTGCACATCAACCCGACCGGTGGGCCAACGCCTGTGATGGGTTCGGGCACATTCGTGCCGGCCGGCAGTAACACCGGTGTGTTGACGGTTGGCGGTTACGCCTCCGTCACCATCACCGATGCCGTGGCCGAGACGATCAACGTCCGCGCAGTCGACGAGTACATCGGTGACGTCCAGGTGACGTTCACGCCGGGTGTCGTCGACCCCGCGATGTCGACATTCCAGTGCACGCCGCACACCACGGCGACTGCTGGCACCGCCCCGATCGCCAATGGTAATTCGGATGGTTCGAACTACTACACCTGCACGATCACCGCGAAGGACAGCAACGGAAACGTTGTGACCGGAGCGAATCTACCGGCCGCCAGCAGCTTCTCGGTTACCCCGTCGTCGTCCGATGTGACAGCGACCACCCTGGTGGCTGGCGCTACCGCCGGTACGTTCACGACAACCCTCGCGTCGAAGGTTGCGGACCCGAGCTACACCGCCAGGGCGTTCTTCGGCACCACACCGATCGGCGCACCCGATGTCGCGCAGGTTCCGTTCCAGGCAGGCCTGGTCGACACCGACACGATCTGCGACGTGAACGGCCAGCAAATGAAGGTCGGCCAGATTTACGCCTACGACCTGACTGCCGCCAGCCCGACGCTTTCCACGTCGGCGACTGTTAAGAGCGGCGTCACCGAGGGCCTGAAGGTGTTCATGGCTGACAAGGATTGCAACCCGATCCCGGGTGTGACCCTGGCAATCACGCCTAACCCGGCAAGTCCTGTTGTGTTCGCCATGGTCATCAACCCGACTGGCGCCGATGGCATGGCGACGGCGACGGCGACCGATACGAAGCCTGAAAAGGTGACGTTCAGCGGCACCTACACGTCACCCAACAATGGCAACGGCAACTTGTGGCCAGGCGACGTGACGTGGGCTCCGTCGGCGCCGACGATCACCGGCCCCAGCGGCACAGTAGTCACCGACGACCCGGTCATCAGTGGCACGGGCTCCAAGGAAGGCGATACCGTCACTGTCAAGGACAGCAACGGTAAGACCTACTGCACCGCCACGGTTGGGCCAGCGCCTGACTTCAAGTGGTCTTGCAGCCGGTCCACCAGCACGACACCGCCCGACCCGACGGCGCTGCCGAGCACCGGGACCCGGTCGAACCCGTCCGTGACGGCCACCGAGTCGGATGCCGCCGGCAACACCTCGGATCCGTCCGCGCCGAAGATAATTGCCGTCGACAAGACGCCGGCCACCATCAGTGGCCCGGCCGATGGTTCGACCGTGGTCACCGACACGCCGAAGATTACGGGTGCCCCGGGTAGTGCGCCTTACAGCGCCGACCCGAACAACCCGACGACTGTGGATGTGACCATCCCGGATCCGAATGACCCGACCAAGACGATCACGGTTTGCACGGCCGACGTCCAGCCCGATGGTTCTTGGAGCTGCACACCGAGTTCGTCCACGCCGCTACCGAATGGTGACGTCACCCTCACGCCAGTCGTGAAGGACGCCACGGGCGGCAGCAACCAAGGTACTCCGGTGAAGGTGAAGGTCGACACCACCAAGCCGACGATCACCGGACCGAAGGTGGACCCGACGACCAACGTCGCGCAGGTCATCACCGACAAGCCACCGATCTCCGGTACCGCGCCTTACAGCCCGTCTCCGAACCCGACGACTGTGACGGTCACAATTCCAGACCCAACCGACCCGACCAAGACCCTGACGGTGTGCAACGCCGTCGTCCAGTCGGACGGCACCTGGAACTGCCCGCCAAGCTCGATCCTCACGCCGCTGCCGTCAGGTGACAGCGTGTTGACCCCGACGGTGACGGACGCGGTTGGCGGTTCGACGATCGGTGTGCCGATCGCGGTGAAGGTCAACACGACCCCGCCGTCGATCAATCCGATGAAGCCGACGAACAACCCGAAGCCGAAGATCGACGGCAAGGGCACGTTCCCCGGTGACACGATCACCGTCAAGGACGCCAATGGCGACACGATTTGCACCGCCGTCGTCCAGGCCGACCTGACGTGGTCCTGCACCCCGACCAGCCCGTTGAAGGACGGCACGCACAACGTGACGGCCACAGAGACGGACGCCTCTGGCAACCACGGCACCCCGTCGGCCCCGCAGGCTGTGAAGGTTGACACCTCCGTGCCGAAGCAACCGACGGTGGATCCGACGACCGGGTCGACTATCTCTGGCTCGGCGGACCCGAACACGAAGATCACGATCACCGTGGACGGCAAGCCGGTGCCTGGTTGCACGAACGTCACGACGAACAGTAATGGGCGGTTCTCCTGCAACCCGACGACGCCACTTCCGGCCGGCACCGTCGTGACCGTCCAAGCGGTCAACTCGCTGGGGACCGTGTCGCCTGCGACCAAGGTGACAGTTGGCGCGATCCCGGTGACCGTCCAAACCGGTGGTATCCCGGCCAGCGGCTTCAACGCTGGTGGCCTGGCAGCAGGCGCGCTCGGGTTGGCCGGCATATTGTTCGCACTCGCGGGTATCCGCCGCCGTAAGGAGGCGCCCGCCGTATAGATGACTAGCCGCCGACCCCCCTGAGCGGCTAGCCCGGAAGTCCACTAACCCCTTTCGGTGGGCTTTCACGAAATGACAATTCTCTCGCCAAGATGGCCTCTACCCCGGCCATCGAGGCGAGAGTTTTGTCGTTTCTTGGCGGTGTCGGCTGCCACCGCGCGAGCCGGGCCTATCTGTCGACGCCTTTATAAGTAGGCTAATTCGCAAAGCGATTAGGAGGCCTGTGCCATGACATCCGCCATCAAGCTGGACCCCGGGGACCGGGTCGCCCCGGTGAATCGGCGCACATTCGGCTCGTTCGTCGAGCACATGGGCCGCTGCGTCTATTCGGGCATTTTCGAGCCCGGCCATCCGGCTGCGGATAGCCACGGTTTCCGAACGGACGTGTTGGATTTGGTGCGCGAGTTGGGCGTGACCACGGTTCGCTATCCCGGTGGCAACTTCGTCTCCGGCTATCGGTGGGAGGACGGCGTCGGGCCCGTCGAGCAGCGCCCCCGCCGCCTGGACTTGGCCTGGCATTCGACCGAGCCGAACACCTTCGGCGTCGACGAGTTCATGGCGTGGGCGGAGGCGGCCGGGGCCGAGCCGATGATGGCGGTCAACCTTGGGACACGCGGAATCCAAGAGGCCCTCGACCTGCTGGAGTACTGCAACATAGCCGGCGGGACGGCGCTATCCGATCGTCGACGTGCCAACGGCGCCGAACAGCCGTACGGCGTCAAAATGTGGTGCCTCGGCAACGAGATGGACGGCCCATGGCAGACCGGTGGCATGACGGCCCACGAGTACGGGCGGCTGGCCGCGCGCACGGCCAAGGCCATGCACATGATCGACCCGGCGCTGGAACTGGTGGCCTGCGGGTCGTCGGGGTCCGGCATGCCCACCTTCGGCGAGTGGGAACGTGAGGTCTTGACCCAGGCGTATGGCGACGTCGACTTCATCTCGGCCCACGCCTACTACGGTGAAGAGGACGGCGATCTGGCCAGCTTCCTGGCGTCGGGCGTCGACATGGATTACTTCATCGATTCTGTCGTGGCGACGGCCGACCACGTCGGAGCCGCTCAAAAGCGGCAGAGACACATCGACATTTCCTTCGACGAGTGGAATGTGTGGTACCAGGGGCAGGGCCAGTCCGAGGTGCCGTCGGGCGACGACTGGCCGATCGCGCCGGCGCTGGCGGAGAACAGGTACAGCGTGGCCGATGCGGTCGTCGTGGGCTCGTTGCTGATCTCGCTGCTGCGCCATTCCGACCGGGTGCGGGTAGCCTGCCTGGCGCAGCTGGTCAACGTCCTTGGACCCATCATGACGCAGCACGACGGGCCGGCCTGGAGGCAGACGATCTTCCACCCGTTCGCCCGGACGGCGAGCCACGCCAAGGGCGACGTGCTTCGCCTGGCGGTGCGTTGTGGCACGGTGGCGACGGCGAAGTTCGGCGACGTGCCAGTGATCGACGCCGTTGCGACGCGCGACCCTGAGACGGGTGATATCGCCCTGTTCCTGGTTAACCGGCAGACCGACGGCGACGAGGAGGTTGTGGTGGACCTTGGTGCCGTGCAGACCTGTGCGGTGGCCGAGGCGGTCGTCCTGAGCAACCCCGATTCGACGTGGTCCGCGTCGCCCAGCGATTCGACGTCCGTGGCGCCCGAGAGTCTGCCGGTGCGCGTCGATGACGACGGGTTTCGCTTCAACCTGCCGCCGGTGTCCTGGGCGATGGTCCGGCTATCGAGCTGAACCGAGCGCCGCGTGCCGTGGCGAGCGGGCCTACCGTGAGCTGTTGGACGGCTCAGGCCGGGGGGACGCCGGTCGACGCCCGGACTATCAGTTGGCCCGAAATCTTCACCGACCTGGCCGGGCTTCCGTCCATCGCCTCGAGCATCAAGTCCATGGCGGCGCTGCCGAGCGCGCTGTGATCCTGGTCGATGGTGGTCAGCGGCGGGATCGAGCAGTCGGAGCCCTCGATGTTGTCGAAACCGACGACGGACATGTCGCGTGGCACGCTCAGACCGCGCTCGTTGAGCGCGCGAAGAGCACCGAAGGCCATACGATCATTGCCGGCGAAGATTGCCGTCGGGTCGGCGTCCGAGGCCAGCAGCGCCATAGCGGCGCGGTAGCCCGAGCCGGACGACCAATCGCCCTCGACGAGCATCTCGTCGGCTCCGTCGGGCAGGCAGCTGCGCCAACCCTCGATCCGGGCGGCGGCGTGAAGGTCACCGGACGGGCCGGAGATGTGGGCGATCCTGGTGTGCCCGAGCCCACGCAGGATCGTCATGAGCTGGCAGGCACCGTCCACCTGGTCGATATCGACGGAGAAGCAGTCGCTCGGCACTTGCCCGCACGTCACCAAGACGGTGGGCATTGAGCCGACGGCATCCAATGTCGCGTCGACGGCGATGTGCGTCTGAGCGACGGCGATGATTCCGTCGACGCCTTGGTTGATGAAGTGCGAGACGACGTCGGCTACCTCGTCCGTTGTATTCGACTGAAGGCCCGCCATCGATACCCAGTAGCCGCTTTGTCGGGCGGTCTGTTCGATGCCGAGCAGCGCACTTGACGGCCCCGAAAGGGTAGTGGACGAGACGAGCACGCCGATGATACTGGTGCTGCCAGTAACCAATGCCCGCGCCGCCAGATTGGGCCGGTACTCCAGGGCCGCAATCGCCTCGCGAACCTTTTGCCGGGTCTTGGCGGACACCGCCGGGTTGCCGTTGAGCACCCGGGAGACAGTCTGTTGAGAGACGCCCGCAGCAGCCGCCACCTCGGCCATGGTGGGGGTGATCCGGGGGGTCTTCATGTGGTGCAATTCTACCTTTGTCGGCATTTATGCACCGGCGGTGGTTGTCCAAGACGGCGAACTGTGGTTCAAGCCGCCAGAGGTGTCACGGACCGAGTGGGCCAGCGGGGGTTAGGCTGAGTGCTCAGCGACTCCGTCGACGTGCTGGCGGGCCAGTTCGTCTTGTATGACAGCCTCTAGTTCTTCGGCGCAGGGCAGCGCTGCCTGGGCGTCTTTGGGCAGTCCTTCGTAGCCTGCAACGCCCAGTGGCGCGTTCGAGCTTGCCAGGGCGAAACGGACGATGGCCTCGTTCTTGCCAGTGCATAGCAGCACGCCTACGGTCGGCGCGTTATGTTCGGGGTCGCGTAGTAGGTCGTCAACGATGGTGACGTAGGTGCCGAGTTGGCCGATGTAGGCGGGCTTGAAGCGGTCGATCTTCAGCTCAACGACGACGTAGCGGCGCTGCGGTATGTGGAACAGTAGCAGGTCGAGAATGACTTCTTCGACATCGTCTTTCTCGTCGCGGACTTCGAGGCGGACTTGGCGCCCGACGAACGCCATGCCTCGTCCGAACTCGGTCAGTGTGTCTTGCAGCCGGTCCATCAGGGCCTGTTCGACGTTGCGCTCGTCGACCCGTTCGACGTATGCCAGGTGTTCGAAGACGTAGGGGTCTTTGGCGAGCTGCTGGGCCAGTTCGGTGTCCGGCTCGTCAAGGGTGGTGGCGAAGTTGGTTTTGGCCGAGCCGAGTTGCTGGCGAAGCCCGACTTTGATGAAGTGTTCAAGCACGTTGCGCTTCCAACCTTCGGCGACGGCGCGGGCGGCGTACCAATCCCGGTCATCTCGGGTCGAAAGACGGTCAAGCAAGACTTGAATGTGTGCCCAAGGCAATTGTGCAGCGTGATGCTGCACAAAGGCGGCCTCAGTCGGCCACACCTCAGCAGCTTTGCGCATGTAGTACAGATTGCGGCGCGACCATCCGCTTTGCCCAGGGAACTCCCGTCGGAGGTCCTTGGATAACTGGTCAACCACACCGGCGCCCCAGCCTTCCTGCTGCTGGCGGACGAGAATGTCGTGCCCGACTGACCAGTACAGGCGTAGCACCTCGGTGCTGGCGGCGCGGGCGGCCCGGACCTGAGCCAGGCGGATCCGCTGTTTGGTGTCTGCCTCATTTTCAACCAGCGAAATGGCCTCTTTGTCAAAAATCGTCGACACCTATCGGGGTGGGCTAGACAACAAAGCGAGGCGCCGGTCAAGGGCCCTGCAGCAGCGACGGACTTACGAGGCGCACCCTAGTCTCCGTGCCTGCGGAGGTCTGTCCGCCTAACCTCGTCTCTTTGCCGTCCCCAAAGAGGTTCGGTAGGGAAAACCACCCAGAAATGATCGCGAAATGGGAGGTCTGACCTACCGGACCTCGATTTGGCCACATAGAAGGCGAGATCTGGCGGTAACACCTCGTTACCGCGGCGTCCTGCATCCGGCCAGCAAGCACGGGCGTCGTGAGCGTGCAAGGTCGCCAACGCCCGACATGTGCGAGACGCGAGACGCCGGCGGCAGCCGCCACCCAAGCAATGGCAGGAGCGATCCGAGGGGTCGTCATGTGGTGCAGTCCTGCTTGAATCGGTACGAGAGATCGCGGGACCCCGTGTCGGTGACGCGACCTGTGACGGGAGTGGAGTCACGCGTTGGCGGTGGACCCATGATGTAGTACGCTCACAAGCGAAAACGCCAAAACAACATCGTTACCAGATTGTTATCGAAATGTGTGCGAGAGAGGTTGCCAACAGTCAAATGTTAGCGCTAACATCATAGATGCAGCGGCTAGCGAAATGGCTGCGCCGAGGCAACGGGGCCATTTGGCTCCCAAATCACAACCCATTGGGCAGGGCCGAAGCCGGCCACCCAGGAAGGACTCAGCAATGAAGAAGCAAATCATCGCAGTCGGCGTGGCGGGGCTGATGGCCTTGTCCCTGGGAGGTTGCGGTACCGGCACCGCCGGTGGTGGCGCCCCGTCGCGTGGTGGTGACGCATCCGTCGCCAGCACACTGGCAACGGGTGACCTGGTCGGTATTTCGATGCCTACGAAGGCTGATCAGCGTTGGAATGTCGATGGCGCCAACCTCGTCAAGGACCTTGAGGCCGCCGGCTTCAAGACTCAGCTCCTCTACGCGAACAACAGCCCGTCGCAGCAGTCCACCGACATCAACAATCTCGTGTCTGCCGGCGCCAAGGCGATCGTTGTGGCAGCAGTCGATGGCACGGCCGTCGGTCCCGCCGTCGAGCAGGCCAAGGCTCAGGGCGACACGATCATCGCGTACGACCGCCTGATCATGAACACTACCGCTGTTGACTACTACGTCACGTTCCAGCTTGAGCGCACCGGCACGCTGGAAGCGAACGCCATCATCAACAAGCTCAATCTCGCGGGTGACGGCTGCAAAGCGACGCCTTGCAATATCGCCCTCTTCGCGGGTTCCGACGACGACAACAACGCGCCTTACTTCTTCAAGGGCGCCTGGGATCTGCTGCAGCCATACTTCGCGTCTGGTCAGTTGGTCGATCCGTCCGGTTTGGTGACGACGAGCTTCCAAGACAGCGACTGGAAGACCATCTCCGTTCACGCATGGGATCAGAACCAGGCTCAGAAGCAAATGGACGCCTTCATGGTCAAGCTTGGCAATCAGCCGTTGGCCGCAGTGCTCAGCCCTTATGATGCCATTTCGCTGGGTGTCATGAAGTCCATCCAGAATGCTCGTCCGGATCTGTCGCCGATCAAGGACCCGACCACATGGCCAGTCATCACCGGCCAGGACGGCATGGATATCGCGCTCACGAACATCACCTTCGGCGCCCAGGCGCAGACCGTTTTCAAGAACGTCGCGCTGCTGGCCCAGCAGGTTACGACAATCCTCACGGGCCTGGTCGCTGGCCAGACGCCGACGAGCACCGATGCCCCGATGAACAACGGGAAGATCGACGTTCCCACGTTCCTGCAGATGTCCGATGAACTGGTGCTCAATCCGACGGGTGACCAGAAGGGTCTCCACTACCCGGTCGAGGTTGGCTTCATCACTGAGGATCAGTACCAGAAAGATATCGCCGCGCCGATCATCAATTAGTCGACCGGCGGTTGACCGCGAGTCGACCTCACAATGACGCCGTTCGGGCTTGAGCTCTTAGCAGGCGCAAGCCCGACGGTGTCGTGAGGCGGCGTAGCATTATGTGGCGGCCATTCAACCAAGGAGTGTGACGTGACCAAGTCCGACATGATTTTGCAAATGATCGGCATCACCAAATCTTTTGGTCCTGTCAAAGCTCTCACCGATGTGAATCTGGACATCTTAAATGGAGAAATCCACGGTATCTGCGGGGAGAACGGTGCCGGCAAATCCACTCTGATGAATGTGCTTTCCGGCGTCTACCCTGTCGGTAGTTACGACGGGCAGATTGTTTTCGAAGGCAACGAGTGCAAGTTCAAGACGATTAGCGATTCCGAAAACCTGGGCATTGTCGTCATACAGCAGGAACTGGCCCTGAGCCCGTTTCTTTCGATCGCCGAGAACATCTATCTGGGCAACGAGCGTCAGAAGAGGGGAGTGATCGACTGGGATCAGACCCGGGCGAACGCCGCTATCTGGATGCAGAAAGTTGGCCTGCCCGAAAGTCCGGACACAAAGGTGATGGATATCGGTGTCGGCAAGCAGCAGTTGGTCGAAATCGCCAAGGCGCTGTCGAAAGACGTCAAGCTGCTGGTGCTTGATGAGCCAACTGCCGCCCTCAACGATGAAGACTCGGCCCACTTGCTGCAACTCGTCCGCGATCTGCGGGACGAGCAAGGCGTTACTTCCATCATCATCTCCCACAAGCTCAATGAGATCGAAGCCATTGCCGACAATGTCAGCATCCTTAGGGACGGAGCGACAGTTGGAGCCATGACCAACTCCGCTGAGGCGCCACTGGACCAAGACGAACTCATTCGCAAGATGGTCGGACGCGAGTTGACGAATCTTTACCCGACTCACGAATCGAAAATCGGCGAAGAGATTTTCAGCGTCAAGGATTGGACGGTGCACCATCCGATCGATCAGCACCGTGTGATCATCGACAACGCGAGTTTTGCGGTGCGCGCCGGTGAGATAGTCGGGTTGGCCGGTTTGATGGGCGCTGGGCGAACCGAACTGGCAATGAGCATTTTTGGGCGTGCATACGGGGCCGGCGTGACCGGCAAAGTTTTCGTGCACGGCAAAGAGACCGACACCTCAACCGTCCCTAAGGCAATCGCGGCGGGGCTCGCCTATGCAACCGAAGACCGCAAGATGTATGGTCTCAACCTACTGCAGAACATCCGCGAGAATGCCTCGATGGCGGCTCTGTTGAAACACAGCAAGCACGGCGTCATGGACGACAACCTCGAGCGCGTCGACGTCGAAAAATACCGTTTGAGTTTCAATATCAAGACACCAACAATTGAAGAGCAAGTGTCGAACCTTTCCGGCGGCAACCAACAGAAAGTCGTACTCGCCAAGTGGGTCATCTCAGACCCAGATATCCTGATCTTGGACGAGCCGACTCGCGGTATCGACGTCGGCGCCAAGTACGAGATCTACGAGATCATCGACCAGCTCGCCGATGAGGGGAAGGCTGTTATCGTCATCTCGTCGGAGTTGCCGGAATTGATTGGCATCTGTGATCGTGTTTATACCGTCAGCCAGGGCGTCATCACCGCTGAGGTCCTGCGGAGTGATTTCACGCAGGAACACCTGATGAGGCTAATGACACTCGAAAAGTCAGATATGACCGCCCAAGTTGCAGACCGCAAAGAAGAGAAAGTAACACGTCCATGAGTTCAGCCACAGTTGCCGCTCAACAAGAGGCTCCGAGCAACAAACAGGAGAGCGTGGGGGCCTTCGCTGCGCTGGCATCGAACGCCCGGCAGTATGGCATCGTCGGCGCTCTTATCGTCATTGTCATCGTATTCGAGATTCTTACGCATGGCTTGTTGCTGAAGCCAAACACATTTGTGCAACTTATTCAGCAGAATGCGTACGTCATCATCCTTGCTGTCGGCATGGTGATGGTGATCATCGCAACGCACATCGACTTGTCAGTCGGCTCCCTTGTAGCCTTTATCGGCGGCTGTATCGCCATTTTGATGCGGTCGTTCAACGTCAACTGGTTCCTCGCTATTGTTGCGGGCATCGTCATCGGATTGCTGGTCGGGTTGTGGCAAGGTTTCTGGGTCGCCATCGTTGGGATACCAGGCTTTATTACAACGCTGGCCGGTATGTTGATTTTCCGTGGCCTTGCAACCACGATGCTCAACGCGTCGATTCCTGTGAACAACAAGAGCTTCACCGCTATTGCGTCCAAGTACTTGCCCAATATCTTAGGGTGGTGGGGGCCATTCGACGGCCTGACGGTTGTTGTAGGCATCATCGCGGTCGTCGCGTTTGCTTGGATACAGTTGCACAACCGCACGAAGATGGCGAAGACGGGCCTGGTGCCGGAGGCGATAAGTTTGACGATCATCAAGATCGTCATCGCCACGGCGGCGATCCTGTTCGTCACCTACCTGCTGGCCTCGTCCGGCAACGCCACCCAGGGCGGCATTCCGATCATGCTGGTGATCGTCGTGATTCTTGTCCTCGTCTACAACTTCCTTCTGACGCGCACTGTCTTCGGACGCCACGTGTACGCAGTCGGTGGTAACCGGCGTGCAGCGGCCCTGTCGGGTATCAGCACGCACCGCGTCGATTTCGTATTGTTCGTGCACATGGGTTTTCTGTCGGCAATCGCTTCGATCGCGATGCTCTCCAGGCTGAGTTCCGCCTCAGCAGCTACTGGCAACGGTTTCGAGCTTGACGCCATCGCGGCCTGCTTCGTCGGCGGCACGGCCGTCACGGGCGGCGTCGGCACGATCCCCGGTGTCGTCGTCGGCGCTGTCGTCATGGGCGTCATCAATCAGGGCTTGTCAATCATGGGTGTGCCGTCCCCGATGATTAACACGATCAAGGGCCTGGTTCTGCTGCTCGCTGTGGCCATGGACCTCATTTCCAAGCGTCGCAAGAAGTGAAATTGCCCACTCTGCTCGCGTGACCCGATAAGGAAGGTGTGAACTTGTCCGAACAGGCAAAATACCGTCTCTATGGGTTGACGGCTGTGGCGTGTGCCGCCTGGCTGATCCAAGTCATCTACCAGGCGTCGGGCACTAGCGAGTTGTGGGGCTGGCCTAACCTCATCTTGTTCGTCTGCCTGCTGTTGGTCATAACCTATACGGCCTATTCCGCAGTCGCCGGATGGAAGAGGTGGAAAGCCGCTACCGACGAGCCAAAGGAGGTGCCGCCGGTCATAGAAAACATCAGCAAATCGGGCAAGATCATCATCCGACGGTCCACCTTGGTTGCCAAGCACCCGGCAGCAGCAACCAATGACATTCAACAGATAACCGAAATCACAGAAGATCAACTCTGACAAGAACGGCGTGGAAAGGAAGAGGTCGAATGGCATATCTGGGCGTTGAACTCGGCTCGACCCGCATCAAGGCTGTGCTGGTGGACGAGCGCGCCAGCGTGCTTGCCACCGGTTCGCATACCTGGGAAAACCAATTGGTCGATGGGTTGTGGTCGTACCCGCTGGACGAGGTATGGTCGGGGTTGCAGGGGGCGGTCGCCGATATGATGACCGATTGCCAGGCCAAGACCGGGCAGGCCCCAGTCGTCGACGGCATGGGCATTTCGGCCATGATGCACGGCTACCTCGCTTTCGACGCCAATGGCAAATTGCTCGTCCCCTTCCGCACATGGCGCAACACCAACACGGCCCCAGCAGCCAACGCGCTCACAGAGGCGCTCGACGTCAACATTCCCCAACGCTGGTCCGTCGCCCACCTTTACCAGGCCATCCTCAACGGCGAGCCCCATGTGCCCCAAGTCGCCTATCTGACGACGCTGGCCGGCTACGTCCACTGGCAGTTGACGGGTGAGAAAGTGCTGGGTGTCGGCGACGCGTCGGGCATGTTCCCGGTGGTTGGCGCCCGTTGGGACGAGACCGGTCTTGCGAAGACGCAAGTTCTGATCGACGAACATGGTGTGGGTGTCCAACTTGCCCAGATACTGTCAGCCGTCCTGGCGGCGGGCCAGCCGGCCGGCCATCTGACAGAAGCCGGCGCCCGCCTGCTCGACCCCACCGGCACTTTGAAGGCCGGCACGCCGCTATGCCCGCCCGAGGGCGATGCCGGCACCGGCATGGTGGCCACCAACGCGGTGGCGCCCCGCACCGGCAATGTCTCGGCCGGCACGTCCATCTTCGCGATGGTCGTCCTGGAGCGTCCCCTTAAGGACCTTCACACCGAGATCGACCTCGTCACCACGCCCGCCGGCGACCCGGTTGCCATGGTGCACTGCAACAACGGCGCGTCGGAAATCGACGCTTGGGCGGGCGTCTTCGGCCAGTTTGCCAGCCGTCTTGGCGTTACCGCCGACGACACCCAAACCTTCCAGGCGCTGTTCAACGCCGCCCTCGACGGCGAACCCGACGGCGGCGGGCTGCTGGCCTACAACTACCTGGCGGGGGAGCCCGTCACCGGCCTGGCGGCGGGGCGGCCGCTGATCGTCCGCTCGCCTGGTTCAAGGCTCGACCTGCCGAATTTCACCCGCACGCTGATCATGTCGTCCTTTGCGACGCTGGCGCTCGGCATGCGCACACTGGCCGACGAGGGCGTCGGCGTCGATGCCATGTTCGCCCACGGCGGCGTCTTCAAAACAAAGGGTGTGGCGCAGCGTCTGCTGGCGGCCGCGCTCGACACGGCAGTGACTGTGGGCCAGACGGCGTCCGAAGGGGGCGCGTGGGGCATGGCCGTCCTGGCCGCCTATGCCGCCCAGGGGGACGGTGCGTCTTTGGGCGAGTACCTTGCCCATCAAGTTTTCGCCACCGCAGACACAACAACAATGACCCCCGAGGCGGACGACGTCGCCGGGTTCAAGGCCTTCCTGGCCGATTTCGAAGCGGGGCTTGCCATCGAACATGCCGCAACCACACTTTGGGACGAGAAGGGGAACCAATGACCATCACACCTGACATCCGTCGAGCCATTGACCGCCTGCGCATCGACGTGTGCGATCTGCATGCCGAATTGCTCCGCTGGGGGCTGGTCGTCTGGACGGCGGGCAACATCTCGGCCCGTGTGCCCGGCGCCGACCTGATGGTCATCAAGCCGTCCGGCGTCGCCTACGAGGATCTGGCGCCCGACAAAATGGTGGTCACCGACTTCGACGGCAACCAGGTCGAAGGTGACTTCGCGCCCAGCTCCGACACCTTCACCCATGCCTACGTCTACGCCCACATGCCCGAGGTTGGGGGCGTGGTGCACACCCACTCGACGTACGCGACGGCCTGGGCGGCGCGCCGCGAGCCGATACCTTGCGTCCTCACGATGATGGGGGACGAGTTCGGCGGCGAAATACCGGTGGGTCCATTTGCCCTTATCGGGGACGATTCGATCGGCCGGGGCATCGTCGAGACGCTGAAGGGCTCGCGTTCGAAGGCTGTGCTGATGGCCAACCACGGCGTCTTCACCGTCGGGGCGGACGCGCGCGCCGCCGTCAAAGCGGCGGCCATGTGCGAAGAGGTAGCCAAGACGGTGCACATCGCGCGCCAATTGGGTACCCCGCACCCGATCGACCAAGCCGACATCGACCACCTATTCGAGCGGTACCAAAACGTCTACGGCCAAAAGTAGAAAGGCCCAACATGAGCAACGTCTGGTTTTTGACGGGTTCGCAGCACCTCTACGGCGAGGATGCCCTAGCCCAGGTCGACGCCAACTCGCGGCAGATAGCGACGGCCCTTGACGACGCCGGGTTGCTGGCTGAGGTTGTGTGGAAACCCGTGTTGACAAGCAAAGAGGCCATTCTCCGCACGATGGTGGCGGCCAATTGCGACGACGACTGCATTGGCGTCATCGCCTGGATGCACACATTTTCGCCGGCGAAGATGTGGATTGCCGGGCTTGACGCGCTCGCCAAGCCTCTGTTGCACCTACACACGCAGGCCAACGTCGAATTGCCTTGGGCCACCATCGACATGGACTTCATGAACCTGAACCAGGCCGCCCATGGCGACCGCGAGTTCGGCTACATCGAAGCCCGGCTGGGCGTGGCGCACAGCATCGTCGTCGGCCATGCGTCGGACGCGCGGGTGCGCCATGAAATCGACGTCTGGATGCGTGCTGCCGCCGGAATCGCGTCACTGCGCAACCTCAACCTGGTGCGCTTCGGCGACAACATGCGCAACGTGGCCGTCACCGAAGGCGACAAGACCGAGGCCGAGCACGTGTTCGGCACCTCGGTGAACACCTGGGGCGTCAACGATTTGGCCGACGCGGTGGCTGCCATCGGCGACGCCGAGGCCGAGACACTGGCCGCCCAATACGAGGCTGACTACGACGTCGTCGCCGAGTTGCGCAAGGGTGGCGACCGCCACGACGCGCTCGTCTACGCCGCCAAGCAGGAGATCGCTCTCAGGGGGTTCCTGGAGGCACACAACGCCAAAGCGTTCACCACCAACTTCGAGGATTTGGGTGCCCTGACGCAACTGCCCGGCTTGGCCGTCCAACGGCTGACGGCCGACGGGTTCGGCTTCGGCGCCGAGGGCGACTGGAAGACGGCCATGCTGGTGCGCGCGGCCAAGGTGATGGGGCAGGGGCTGCCGGGCGGGGCGTCCCTGATGGAGGACTACACCTACCACCTAGTCGCCGGTCACGAGAAGATCCTGGGCGCCCACATGCTGGAGGTCTGCCCGTCGCTGACGGCCAAGACGCCGCAGATCGAGATTCACCCGCTGGGTATCGGTGGACGCGGCGACCCGGTGCGATTCGTCTTCGACGTCGACCCGGGCCCCGGCATCGTCGTTGGCCTGTCGGACATGCGCGACCGCTTCCGGCTGACGGGCAACACGGTCACCGTGGTCGGCCCGGACGCGCCCATGCCGAAGCTGCCGGTGGGGCGCGCCGTTTGGGTGCCCGACCCGGACTTCTACACGTCGGCGGCCTGCTGGCTGGCCTCCGGCGCGGCCCACCACACTGTCATGTCGACGGCGCTGACGGCCGACCATTGGCGCGAGTTCGCCCGCCTGGTGGGCACCGAGTTCGCGCTGATCACCAAGGGCACGACGAGGGACGGTTTCGAAGACCGTCTGCGCTGGAACGCCGCCTATTACCGCCTCGCGAGGGGCATATAGCCGCCCACCGCGTTCGTGCCGGTTCGTCCGGCGGTCCGACGGCGCCGATGCTGGTCTGACGCTACATAGGCCGGTTGTCCGGCGCGGAAAAACTCTCAACTGTCAGGGTGCGGCACCACTGAATGGTGGCATAATTGGTATCAGACGATGGTGCTTGGGAGACGGCGCTCGTGACCTTGAAGTTGGGTCACGCCTTCACTCGATACCTCTGCAGAACTGGGAGAAACTCAACATGCTTGTCAATGCAAAATTACTTCGTGTCGCCTTGGCCTGCGCCAGTGCGGGTGCGCTATTACTCGCGGCGACGCCAACCTCGGCGTTCGCAACAGTGACCCCGATTACCGGCCCCAACCCGGCTGGCCCCTGGGTAGTCGGCACAACCGTGACCCCCGGCACCGGGCAGGTCGTCTGGACGGAAGATTTCTCAAACGAGGACACGACAGCAACTGCGCTGCCACTCGGGGGCCCACTGGGGGCTTACACAGGTGCGTCGGGCGAGCAATACACTGCTGGCCCGAACTGGCTGCCGCCGGCAGCCGCGAACGCCGGCCAGGGCGGCTGCAACGGGTGGGTGCTTACTAGCACCACCCCCAACCCGGACCCTGGCAACAACTCAGTCGACTATGGATGCACGAACACCGGCGGCATAGATACGTCGAGCAATTCACACAAAGGCTGGTGGTACCTGCAGCGTATGGTCGAGGCTCTCGGTACGGCGCAAGGCTTGGATCCAGCCACCAACGCCGCCGTTTCTTCCGAAACGAACTCTGGGCGCAACGCCTCCGATGCCCTTCAGTTCCAACAGCCCGCGAGCACACCGTCGAGTGCTGCGGCTCAGGCGATTCCAGGACACTACTATGTTGCGTCGATCTGGGTTGCGGCCACGCACTGCCCAGGCGATCCTCACGATCCGGGTGGCTGGACGGCACCTGTCCAGACGGTCGGCTTGACTGTGGCCGGGTCGGCTGCCGGTACACCATTCGCGCCGCCCACCCAGGTCTGCAATGCCCCGGTCATTCCCCAGGCCGCTCCAGCCGGCGAGTCACAGGGCACAGTGAATGTTCACGTGCTCCAGATCGTAACGCCCCCTGTCGTGGCGACATCGTCCGGCTCGCTTGGTTTGACGCTGTCGGACAGCAACCAGGGTTTCGTCGGCAACGACATGGCGTTCGACACCCCGACGATTATTGACGTCACGCCGAAGCTGGACAAGCAGATCTCAGCCGATGGAAGTGACCCAGGCACCAGCGCCACCGACACCGGGGTCAGCGACACCGCAACGTTGACCTTCACCATCACCAATGCCTACTCCGACCCGTTGGATGCGTCCCCCTCTGTGCTGGATGCCAAGCTGGGTTGGTCGTTCACGGACACCCTGCCCACCAACATGACAGTGGATAGCGTCCCGGCTCAGGACCCGACCAACGGCTGCACCTCAGGGGGCGGCCCCGCCACTGTGGATACGTCGACAGCCGGCGTGATCGAACTGACTGGCGATTTGATCCAAGACCAAGAGTTTTGCACTATCACCGTCACCGTGAAGGTGGCGAATCCAGGCACATATGTCAACGGTCCCGACACGACCAGCGCTGGCGGGCAAGGCAATTTTGGGCCATTCGACAGTGCAACGGGCTACTCCGGGTTGTCGGGCCTGTGGCCTCCGTCGGATGCGACGCTGATCGTGCCGAGCCAAACGCCGTCGGTGTCCACCTCATCGGCTCCTCCGACCCAGCCGGTCACGCCTGCGGTGCAGTCGCAGGCCGGATCGACAGGTGCCAGCGCCACCACCGGCGGCAGCGCCACCTCACCGATGGTGCTTTGGCCGATGCTCGCGCTGATTCTCACCGGCGCAGGCGTTTGGCTGGTCAGGTGGCGACGCAAGGTCGCGCTCTGAAAATGGGACAAACTCGTATCCAGACCTTCATTGGGCAGGTTTGAGCGACTCGTTCACGATCTGGGTTTGAGTTTGTCCCATTCTCGATCGGCCGCTAGGCGGCGGAATCGAGGACGATGGTGACAGGACCGTCGTTGATCAGGCTGACTTTCATGTCGGCGCCGAAGACTCCCTGCTCGACGTGGGCGCCAAGGCCTTGAAGTGTCTCGGCCACAAGCGCCACCAGCGGCTCGGCGACCGGGCCGGGGGCGGCGTCACTCCAGGACGGGCGGCGTCCCTTGCGGGTGTCGGCGTACAGCGTGAACTGGCTGATTAGCAGGATGGGTGCGCCCAGATCGGAAGCGGAGCGCGCCCAGGGGGTTTCATCACCGTCCGGCGACGGTGGGCCGTCAAAGATTCGCAGCGCCCACAGCTTGGCCGCCAGTTTGGCGGCGACCTCGGGCGTGTCGGTGTGCGTCACGCCCATCAGGACGACCAGCCCGGGCGCCGGCAATGCGCCGACGACCTGCCCGTCCACCACCACCTGAGCGGTTGAGGCCCGCTGCACAACCATGCGCATTACAGCACCGTCCCGGGGGTGTAGGTGGCGGCCGCCGGGTCGGTGTCGATCACTTCGGCGACTCGACGGACCACCTCGGCCACCTGGGCCTGGGCCGCGCCCGTCAGGTCGATGGGAGCCGACATCAGGGCGTCCAACTCGTCGCTGCTGAGCCCCAGGACGGGGTCGGCGGCCAGATCGTCCAGAAGATGATGCTCACCGGTGGTGCGCATCGCCAACGCCGCCGCCACCGCGTGACGCTTGATCGCCTCGTGGGCCTGCTCCCGCCCGACGCCCTTGCGGACGGCCGCCATCAGCACTTTCGTCGTCGTCAGGAAAGGCAGGTAGCGGCGTAGCTCGGCGTCGATGACGGCGGGGAAAGCGGTGAAATCGCCGAGTATGGTCAGCATCGTTTCGAAGGTGCCGTCCATGGCGTAGAACGCGTCCGGGAGGGCGACTCGGCGCACCACCGAACATGAAACATCGCCCTCGTTCCACTGGCCGCCGGCCAGTTCGCCGGTCATCGCGGCATAGCCCCGCAGCAGCACGAGGAACCCGTTGACGCGCTCACACGAGCGGGTATTCATCTTGTGCGGCATCGCCGAACTGCCCACCTGGCCCTCTTTGAAACCCTCGCTGACAAGCTCGTTGCCTGCCATCAGGCGGATCGATAGGGCCAGGGACGACAGCGGCGCGGCCAGTTGCACCAGGCAACTCAAGACGTCGAAGTCGAGGCTGCGCGGGTACACCTGACCAACCGACGCGAGGCGGTGCTGGAACGTTAGCTGGGCCGCCAGCGCCGCCTCAAGGGCGTCGAGTTTGGCGTTGTCGCCGTCCAACAGGTCGAGCATGTCCTGGGCCGTTCCGACGGGCCCCTTGACACCGCGCAGCGGGTAGCGGGCCAGCAGATCGTCTAGGCGGGCCAGCGCCACCAGCAGTTCATCGGCGCAGGTGGCGAAACGCTTGCCCAACGTCGTCACCTGGGCGGCAACGTTGTGGGTCCGCGCGGCGACGGGTCGATCGCTGTACTGCACCGCCAGATCGGCCAGACGAGCCGCCGTGGCCACCGCCTTGTGGCGCATAAGGCCAAGGGACGCCAGTATCTGCGACTGTTCGACATTTTCCGTCAGGTCGCGCGATGTCATGCCTTTGTGGGCATGCTCGAAGCCGGCCAGGGCATCGAACTCTTCCAGGCGGGCCTTGACGTCGTGGCGCGTCACCCGTTCGCGGGCATCGATGGACGCGAGGTCGACGTCGTCCAAGTGGGCCTCATAGGCGGCGAGCACCTCGTCGGGGTCGTCCGTGCCGAAGCTGACGCCCGCGTCGCGCTGCGCCTTCATGACGGCCACCCAGAAGCGGCGCTCCGCCCGGGCCTTGTTGGCGGCGTGCCAGAGCGCCCGCAGTGTGGGTGTGGCATAGCGAGCAGCCAGCACATCGGGGGTTATGTCCGTCATTTCAATCGCTCCTTTTAACCAGCGGAAGATGGTTCCAGGCCACCCAGGCCATGGCCAACAATGCGCCCACACAGACCGCCACGGCAGAGTTGCGCATCGACATGAACATGGCGTCAAAACCGAACATTACCAATATGCCCCACACCGAAACGCGCACCATCGTGCGACTGAGGTTGGTCAGTGGCAGCAACGTGATAGACCACTGCACGTACCAACTGCGCAGCGCCGGGGCGGTGATCGCGGCGGCCAGGTAGCCCCACGCCAGAAAGGCGATGGGACGCCGTCGAGCCAGTGTCAAGGCCAGAAAGACGATCAGCACGACGCCGAAGGCGATGCCGGCCCCCCGGGCGATGGCGACGATGTGATCCTGGTTCAGGGCGAAACCGAACCATCCGGCGACGTGCTCGAAAGCTACACCCACCAAGGTGAAAGGCGCGACGGTGAGCGAACGTCCCGGCACGCTGACCGAGTTGACCCAACCGAAGCCCAACCCGCAAACCAGGCTGACAAGGATGAACGTCGCCGTGGCGGTGGCCAAACTGGCGATCACCCGGCCTATGGTCACCAATGCGTCGCGCCAGGCCCACGACGCCCAGGGGCGGGTTATCAGCGGCAGCGCCAAGGCCGCCAGCAGGGCCGGCTGTTTGACTGTGGCGCCGACGCCGACCACGACGGCACCGAGCAGCCACCACAGCGAGCTCGACCAGACCGTCGAACCGACGCGAAGACCACGCCCGGCGACCCAGATGCCCACCACGACGAAACCCATCATCAACGCGTCATTGTGGGCGCCGCCGATGAAAGAAATGACGAGCATCGGGTTGAGCAGGGCGAACCAGGCGGCGAAGTGCTCGTCCACCCGCATCTGGCTGGCGATGCGCGGCAGGAAGATGCCCAGCATGACGACGCCGATCAGTGCGGGCAGGCGCTCGGCCCAGGCCGACAGGTAGGGGGAGTAGCCGCATGCCGCCACCAGCAGTTGGCTGATCCGCAGCGACAGAGGGCCGTAGGGGGCGGGTGTCATGCGCCATTCGCTGGCCACCTGGTCGGCGAACCCGCCCGGCAGCATGCCGGGGCCGACGGCGTAAGGGTCGAGACCGTTGTGGACGATCCAACCCTGCGCGGCGTAGCTATAGGCGTCCTGGCTGAAGACGGGCGGTGCCACCAGCAGTGGCAGCGTCCACCAGAACAGGGCCGCCCAGCCCCGGCAGGCCAGCGGTTGGCCGAGGCCGGTGACCACGGCAGGCGCCGTGTTGATCTCGGCCCACCAGTGGCGCAAGCTGGCCCGCAGCCCGGGCCAGGGTCGGTCGGGCTCGTCGCGCAAGCTGGCAGGCCGCAGCCGGAACCAGGCGTCGACCAGCACTAATGCGCCAAGCATCGTCAGCACGGTGCCGCCCACGCGCCACGCCGTGCCGTTGGCATGCAGGGGCGTCAACCAAACCCACCAGGGCGAGACGCGGGGCAAATAGGCCGGCGACAAGGCGCCCACGGCGATCAGGAATGTGCCCAACAGACCCTGTTTGACGGCCCGCACGCGCCAAGCGGTTGCCAACTCGGCCAGCAGGCGTCGAAGCAGAGTGGCTATGGGCATATATCAAGCCTAGACGATTATCGTTTGCCACTTCGTTGGGCCACGCAATGAGGGGGCTGACGGCGTCCGTCCGTCTGTCTTGACTGCTTGATTTTGGCGCGTTAAGCTGGTAAAGGTTCGTTCGTTTCCCCTTGTGGAGCGGCCCTCAATGGTGAGACGCCCTCGCCGGCGAGTTATCTTGTCGGGGAATAGAAGGGAGTATGGGTTATGGCTGTGATGTCAGCTGAAGACGGTGCGATCCTCAAGGGCGCCGAGGCGACCCGCCAAGCCCGCGAGGAGTTGGCCAGGCGTATCCAGATCGTTGGTTCCCATGTGGAGCAGTTGGGGCCTAAGTTTCGTGGTAGCGCGGCGGCGGCGTTCACGCGGTTGATGGCGGATTGGCAGTCCGAGTCGGGGAAGGTGAGCGGGGCGTTGCAGGGGTTCGAGGATTCTTTGCGTAAGCATCAGTCCCATTTGGACACCGGCGAGGACGAGCAGTCGGCGGCGTTCGCCCGGGTGGCGTCCCGGTTGGGGGGTGAGTGATCATGGCTATCGTGGTTGACCACAACGCCATGGGTGCGGCTTCCGACGACTTGTCGGGGGACGCGAAGTTTTTGCAGGACGCTTTGGATGATTTGGATTCGCAGGTGAAAGTGTTGGCCGCTAATTGGGAAGGGGACGCGCGGCAGGCGTATTTGGTGGCGAAAGGCCAGTGGAGCGAGGCGATGGGCCAGATCCGGGTGACTTTGGGCCAGATTTCGGTTCAGTTGGCTCAAACGGATCAGGCGTTCGCCGATATCGACCGTCAGGGCGCCGCGATGTGGGGCTGACCCCCACGCTTTTTGTTTCAGAGTCACTGGTTCGGGTAGGCGAGTACTCGCCCGGACCAGTGACCGCGTAACTGTTTTTTCTGTTGGGAACAAGGGTTCGGGGTGTCATGAGTTACATTGAGCAGTTGGGTGAGATTGCCGGTTTGCCGGGTTTGGCCGGTTTCGACCAGGATGAGGCTGGTTGTTATCCGTTGCTTTTCGGCCAGTTGGGTGTGGCTTATTCCAAGTTGGCCGCCTACATCGCCGATCCCGGGTTCGGCGGTGCCGCGGGGGATGCGGCCACCGCTTGGGCGGCTTCTGTGCGCCAGTCGGTCCAAGGTGTCGAGCAGACACTGAGAGTTTGGTTGGACGCGCATGACAAGGCGCGGGCGGTGATGCGGGAGGCTGCCAGTCATTTTCCTGAGTTGGAAGCCATGATGTTTGAAGCCGCCAGCAAGGCTCTTTCGGGTAAGCCGGGTGCGGTCTCGGATGCCGCCGCGATGGTGTCGCAGGCGGAGTCCCAAGCCGCCGGTTACATCGACGCCATGAACCAGGCCCTCCTGGCCCTCATCCCACACAACTACGTCGGTGATGTCACGAATCCGTCGCCCGGGGACGGTAGGGTTTATCGGTCGCCGTCGGGTGGTGGTTCCTCTGGCGGTTCGGGTTCGGGTGGGTCCGGTGGTGTTTTGCCTGATTACGAGCCGGATCCGCCGCCGCCGGTTCCGCCTTGGAACCCGTTGGGGCCGCCGTGGGGGCCGCCGGTCCCGCCGCCGCCGGTCCCGCCTTGGCCCCCGTGGCCGCGGCCGTGGCCACCGGTTCCCCCGCCCCCGCCGCCGGTCCCGCCGGTTCCGCCGGATGTGATCCCGGATGTGTTGAAGGATTGGATGGCCAAACATGGTATGGGTGTGGCGGCCGGGGCCGGGTTGGCCGGCGCGGCGGCGGTCGCCGCGGCGGTGGCTTACGGTTCGGGCGGGGTCGCATCATTGGCCGGTTTGCGCGGCGCGACTGGTGTCGCACCGGCCGGCGGGGTCGTCGCGCCGGGTATGGGTATGGCCGCGCCGATGGGTGCCGCTGGTGGCGCGCAAACCGGCGGTAAACGCAAACGCCGCGACTATTTCGCCCAACATTTGGACAACCCGACCGATGTCCCGCCCGATCCGGGTTGGGGCGCCAAAGCCGGTAGTGTGGCGGACTTGCCGCCGGTTCCGGACGTCGACGACGAGGAATGGTGACACCGATGGGGCAAGGTAGGGCGAAACGACTCACCGCTGTGTTGACGGCGGCTGGGTTGACTTGTGTCGGGTTAGGTGTGGGTGTGGTGCCGGCTTTCGCCGCCCCGATCACCACCCAGCCCTATCTC
>Ga0123357_10000212_pt1 | contig 54581 bp, 53 predicted proteins | sample TergutEmb28metaG_FD_89873 | JGI IMG/M metagenome (GOLD analysis project Ga0123357, IMG submission 89873) | Embiratermes neotenicus P4 segment gut microbial communities from Petit-Saut dam, French Guiana - Emb289 P4 | ecosystem: Host-associated > Arthropoda: Insects > Digestive system > Gut ...
AACGTGGCGACATTATCCTCCACCTGTTCCAGAGTTGACATGCCCGAGAGCACCGCCTGAACATTGGGCAGGCTGGCAGCAAAGCGCAGCGCCCAACTTGCGGGGCTTGCCTCAGGGTCGGCTACTTCCAGCAGCTTGGCTGCTGTCTCAGGCAGCGTGGCCAGCGCTCCCCCACGCACCGGCTCCATGACCGTGACCGGGATGTTCAGGCTCGTCAGAAGCTGGTAGGTACCCTCAGCATTTTGCTGGGTCCAGTCCAGGTAGTTCAACTGTATCTGCGCAAAATCCCAGTCATGAGCGTGCGCGATGAAGTCCATGTCCTCGATCGTCGAGTGAAACGAGAATCCCAGCGCACCGATCTTGCCCGCCTTGCGATACTCATCAAGCACCTTGAAAACGCCGACTTCCTCTGCCGTATCAAATCGCGCACGATTCAGCGAATGCATCAGGTAAAGATCGAAATGATCGGTCTGACACTTGCTCAGTTGCTCTTTAAAAGTAGTGCGCACATCATCTTCGGACTTCATGAGCCAGACTGGGCATTTGGTCGCCAGCTTGAAGCTCTCGCGCGGATAGCGCGCGCAGAGCGCCTTGCCCGCAAAGATCTCGCTCTGCCCCTCATGATAAGGCCAGGCGGTATCGAAGTAGGTGACGCCGTGCTCATAGGCATAATCGATCATTTTGAAGCCGAGGTCATAGTCGATCTCTGCGGCGTTGCCCTCGACGATCGGCAGGCGCATCAGCCCGAAGCCAAGCAGTGAGAGCTCGCCGTTTCCTCCCGGGATGCTGCGATGGACTACGCTCATGTTATGCCTTCTTTCTCCGTCAGGTGCGACCGGCGCCGAGTTTGAGAGGCGACGCCGGGCGCATATCTTTGAGTTGGCCTGTAAGCGGGGTTCTGTCATTTAAGACGACCATTTATCTGGGAGCAACGTTGCCGCCGCCCTCAAGCGAGCTACCCGAGCGCCGGTCGGGCCGACCGATTGCGCTCCTATACGCTCTTGCTCCGGATGGGGTTTGCCAAGCCGCCGCGTCTCCGCGACGCTGGTGCGCTCTTACCACACCGTTTCAGCTTTCCTCGCAAGGGGGGTATTTCACATTTTGAAGCCCTGCGGGGGTCTTCTTTTCTGTGGCACTTTCCGTCGCGTCACCGCGCCCTGTATCTAACAGGCATCCTGCCCTCTGGAGCCCCGACTTTCCTCACGAGGGTTACCCCGCGCGCGATCGTCCGTCCAACTCGTATTTAAGTGTAGCACGCTGTCTGAGCAGCGCAAGCAATTACAACAGTTCTGCCGCCCCGAACAAGGCGCGCCGGGTCGTCGCGCCCTACAGTGCGGTTACCAATCAGAACATCTCCAGCTAACGCCAGCATATTTGTAGAGCGCCCGGAAACAGTCCAGCGGGCTGTTTTCAGCGAAACAAGTGCCAGCCCCGCGACGACCTGGCGCGCCATGTTCGGGCTGGCGCTATAGCTGCATTTGTGCGCGCTTGTTGTAGAGTGTCCGGTAGCCAAAGAACAGCGAGCAGAACACTGCCAGGCAGGTCACCGCGCTGATAGCGATCAATATCGCGATCTGGTAGAGGATGGCGGTCATCGGCATTGTGCCGGAAAGAATCTGTCCGGTCATCATGCCTGGCAGCGAGATGATACCCATGCCAATCATCGAGTTCAGCGTTGGCAAAAGCGCCGTCTCAAGCGCCTGATTGACAAAGGGGATGAGAATTTTCTGCGGCGTCGCTCCTATATTGACGAGCGTCTCGATCCGGGTACGCTGGGCGTGCGTACTCTCCGTGAAGGTGCGCAGACCCAGGCTGACGCCGGTCATCGCGTTGCCGATGATCATGCCACTGATAGGTATTGTGTATTGCGCGTTGAACAGATTGACGCCGACCACCACCACAATAAAGAAGCAGACGATGATCAGGCCGGTAGACGCAAGCGAGGCGCCTACGATCACCTGGAAGCGCCGGTTAAGGCCCTTGTTACGCGCCAGCGCCGTATAGATAGCAAATGCGGTCATCACCATCAGATAGGCCACCGTAAACCACGGGCTCGGGTGTTTGAGGATGTAGGTGAGCACCAGGCCAGCAATCACCAGTTGCACGGTCATGCGCAGACTGGCCACAACCAGCAGCTTAGTCTGATTGATCTGGCTCTTTTTCATGACGATAAGCACCACGATCAGCAGCAGATAGATCAGCGCAAACTGCCAGAGGTTGAGCGTGATGATGTGGTTCATGCTAGTCACGACGATCCCCTGCGCCGTCCGATGACAAAATTACCCCTGGGGTAATTTTGTCATATTCATGGTGGCCGAGACCGAGACCGCCGCTTGCAAGCATAATGGTGTGATCGGCGAAGTCAGCCACCAGCGCGCTGCTGTGCGACACGACTATCAGCGTAATCCCCTGCTTGGCGCAAAACGCCTTGAGGCGCGCCATCATCGTGTGCGCCGTAGCGTCATCCAGCGCGCTCGTGGGCTCGTCAAGCAGCAACACCTGCGGGCGAAACGACAGACAGATCGCAATGAAGACACGCTGGCGCTCCCCACCCGAAAGAGTGAGGCAATCCGCCTCCAGGTCGAAGTCGGCCGCACAGAGCTCCAGGTATTCCCGCATCTGCCCCGGGTCAGGCGCAGGCCTTCCCCGGTAGCGATAAAACTCAGCAAAGTTATCCTGCACGCTGCCGTCAAAAAGATAGGGCGCCTGCCCGCAAAGCAGCACCTCGCGGCGAAGCTCCACCGGATCATAGTCTTCAAGAGATTTGCCGTTGTAATAGATATCTCCCCGTAAAGCCGAAATCGATCCATTCATCAGCTTTAACAAGGTTGTCTTGCCCGAACCACTCTCCCCGCTGATCGAGGTAAGCGATCCTTGTTCTATCTCGATGAACGGATAGTGGATCAGGTCTTCAAAAACGACCTCTCTCAGTTCGATGAGCGCCATAGCCAGAACTAGCTGTTCCCGGTCGTTTTGCCGTATTTTATGCACTGTCCCATACGAACCTTCCGCTACTCACAACCCCTCTGCAAGGTGCCCTCTGCTACATTATACCGACGTAGCTCGCTCTTTGTCAGGCTTCTGGTGGCGCTTAGTAAGCTTACTGGGCGTTTGCATTATGCGGACACCTGTGCGCCTCTGCTATACTGGGGAGTATGGCAGACGTGGATTACAGAGCACAGATAGCGCTTTTTGAGGGGCATCGCTGGGAGGGGCGTGCAATCATTCATCTTGACCTGGATGCGTTTTTTGCGAGCGTGGCGCAGCTTGATGATCCGGAGCTGCGCGGCAAGCCGGTCATCGTGGGCGGCGATGCCTCACGGCGTGGCGTGGTGTCTACGGCCAGCTACGAGGCGCGCGCCTTTGGGGTGCATTCTGCCATGAGCTCTAAGATTGCCGAGCGCCTCTGCCCCCAGGCGATCTGGGTGCGTCCGGATTTTACGCGCTATCACGAGCTTTCCGGACAGGTCTTCGACATTTTGCGCAGCTACACGCCCGCGGTGCGCCCCGTCTCGATCGACGAAGCTTTTGCCGATATCACGCCTGACAGCTTTGAGCCCCGCCACCCCGCAGCGATTGCCGCTGAGATCCTGGCGCGGGTCGCCGCGCTGGGCATCACGGGATCGATCGGGCTTTCGACCTCGATGACGGTCTCTAAGGTTGGCTCCGACTTCCAGAAACCGCGCGGGCTGACGGTTGTCGAGCCGGGTACGGAGGCGGCGTTTCTGGCTCCCCTGCCCGTCCGGAAAATGAGCGGGATCGGTCCAAAAGCCGCGCAGAAGCTCCACCAGCTGGGAGTCGAGACGCTTGGACAGCTCGCCGCCACTCCCTTAGATGACCTGCGCCCGATCTTTGGATCGCTGACGGAGCAGTTTCACGACCGCGCCGGCGGCATCGATGTGCGTCCGGTAACCACCGACGATCCGGTCAAATCCGTCAGTAACGAGAACACCTATCCGCGCGACCTGCATACGCGCGAAGACATCGACGAGGCGCTGCGTGCGCTGGCCGCTCACGTGGGAAGGCGCCTGCGCCAGCAAAACCTCAAAGGCCGCACGCTCTCTCTGAAGGTGCGCTACGGTGACTTCAGCACCAAAGTAGTCAGCCGCACCTATGACCCGCCCTTCAATAATGAGCGGATTTTTCTGCCCTGGGTTCTGGGGATGTTTACCGCTATCTGGCCTGCGGGACGCGGCGTGCGCCTGCTCGGCGTTGGCGTTTCGAACTTTACCGCAGACCGCGAGCAGCTCGGCCTGTTTGACACGGACGCAGCCGAGGAGCGCGCCTCGCACGAACAACTGGTGAGCAAGCTGGACTCTATCAGGGATAAGTTTGGCGAGGACGCCCTGCTCAGCGGGCGCCGCTTGCTCGATACGCAAGGCGCGCAACAGGAGACTCCCACACCGCCACCTCAGCGACCGTCACACGGGGATCAACCGTCTTTGCCAGACGCTCGTAGATGATGCGCGCAAGGTTTTCTGCCGTAGGGCTCAGCTCGTCAAAGGGCTTTACTTCGTTGAGATAGTGGTGGTCGTAGTCCGCCAGCACCGCGCGTAGATCATCTTTGAGTGACTTGAAGTCATAGATGATGCCGATATCATCAAGTTGGCTGCCCGAGACCGTCACTTCGATGTCCCAGGTATGCCCATGCAGCTCGCGACACGGTCCGGGGTAGCCGTAGAGGCTGTGTGCGGCGTCGAAGTGCTCCTTGACCGTCAGATCATAGGTGGCGCCCGCCGAAGCCCTCTGAGCGGCTCCAGAGGCCTGGGAGGGCCCTGTTGTGAAGTCTTCTGCGGGGAAAAGGCCGGGTGATGTTGGCGTATAGGGGACAGAGGGCTCCCCCACCTCCGCGCGCGCGTCAAGGGCCTGGTTGACCAGCGCGTCGGCCTCGCAATTGTCCGCGCGCAGGACATGTTCCGGCGTCCAGGACGTAAAGCCAGAAAGCAGGGCCTGCACGCGCGCGGCAAGCGCCTTAAGCCCCGGGTTCTTGACTTTATAGATACCCGCGACCTGCTTGATCATCAGCTCGCTGTCGGCGATCATCTTTATACTTTGGGCGCCCAGCGCACGGGCGTTTTCCAGGCCCCAGATGAGCGCCTCATACTCAGCTACATTGTTCGTGGTGGTCCCGATAAACGCGCCGCCGCAGGCAACTTCAACGCTTCCCCGCTCCAGCACAAATCCAATGCCGGAAGGGCCCGGGTTGCCGCGCGAGCCTCCGTCGGTATGCAAAATAAAGCTCTGGGCCTGTTCCGGCTGCCCCGGTTGCTCCGATGCCTCCGTCTGCCCGGTCTGTTCAAGATTATCGGTCATGGTATTACTCCACTACTAACAGCCGGCGACAATGCGGGCAGGCCTCGATCTCATCACTTGCCTCGATACGGGCGCGCTCACCGGTGGGCGGCACGATCGAACACCCCAGGCAGTGCCCCTTTTCAAAGCGCGCCACGGCGACCCCGCCTTTTTCTTCTACCAGCGCATCATAGCGCGCAAGCAAGTCGGCAGAAAGCGCGGCGGTGATCGTTGCCCGCTGCGCGTCTAGCTCCGAAAGCTCCGCTTTCAGACGGGCGGCCTGCTCCCGGTAGCTCGCGATCTCTGATTGCTCGCGACTTGCCAGGGCGGCGATCTTTTCTTCCGTGTCGGTCCGCAGGTTTTCAAGATCCTGCTGCGCCTGCAAGAACTCCAGGCTCTCGGTTTCCAGCGCGTCCTTACGCTTGGCGAGCGTATCAAGTTCCTGGGTCAGCGCGCTGACCTCGCGGTGATCGGTCGTCGCATCGATCCGGGCCTGTTCTGCGGCAATTTTATCCTCGACTATAGCGAGGCTGTCGCTGAGCGCTTTCTCGCGACCGCGCGCCTCGGCAATCCTGCCGTCGATCAAGGCGGTGCGCTGAACGCCCTCCTCCTGCTTGGCGCGCAGGGCCATGACCGTGCGCTTCTGGGGCAAAGTCTCGATTGCCTCAGCGGCCTGACGTCGCCTGCCATCAAGGTCCTGGAGCGCCAACAGACGCTGTCCGCATCGCCTGAGTTCCTCACTCATGAATCGAATCCTTTGCTGTAATAATCTGCGAGGGGAGGTCGCGCTCCAGCAGCGTGACGCTTACCTCGCGGTCCGCATACTCTACTGTCAGCGTATCACAGAGGAGTGCCGCCAGGGGCCACTCGCTTACGTCATGGCCCAGCTCGATGCAGGAAAGCCCGCGGTCGCGCGCCTCGATGAGCTGGTGATACTTCAGCTCGCCGGTGATCAGCAGGTCTGCGCCCGCCTCAATCGCGGCCTCTGTCGCGTCCCCGCCTGCGCCCGTTGCGGTTGCGATCTTTGTGGGCGCGGCCGTCAGCGCCGGCGCCCGCGTCAGGCGCACGGGCGCTTGATGGTGCCGGACCAGAAGGCCGGCAATCTGCTCGACGGTCAAAGGGCGCGCAGGCGCCCAGAGCTGCGCGAAGGCTGGCGGCGCCTGTTCCTGCCCGTCGCGCGCGCCGCCCAGCGGCCCGCAGGAAGTAAGCGGCAGGCCAGCGCCCAGACTGAGGCGCGCCTTCTCGCTTGCGTCAAGGTTCGTGTGGCAGGCAATCAGGGCGATCTCCAGCCCACGCGCAACCGCTTCAAGCACAAGGCCGTAGGCAGGGATCGCATCCGGCTCTGGTTGCAGATAGGTGGGGTGATGCGTCACCAACAGATCGGCGCCTGCCTGGCGGGCGCGCGAGAGTGTCTCGACGCACGGGTCAAGCGCGCAGACGATGCGCTTGACCGGGCGCGCGGGATCACCCGAGAGCAGCCCGACGCGGTCCCAGGCCTCAGCCTCTGCCAGCGGAAACTGCGCGTCCAGGACGTCCAGCACGTCTGCGACGGTAACGTCCTGGTCCGGTAGCTTGCCAGACATTACGCTCTACTCGTCTGCGTCTGCGTCCTCACCGGGTTCTTCTTCTGCGTGAGGATCGAAGTTTGGGTCGGCGCTTTTGATCTCTCCGGAAAGTGGCTCGCGACCGTGTTTTTTCAGGTAGTCGTCAACGGCGACTTTCAGGCCGTCGGTAGCAAGCACCGAGCAGTGCATCTTGACTGCCGGCAACCCATCAAGCTCGTCGGCCACGTCCTGCTTGCTGATCCTGACGGCGTCCTGAATCTTCTGGCCGCGGACCAGATCGGTCACCATCGAAGAGGTGGCGATAGCCGCGCCGCATCCCAGGGTCTGGAACTTGGCGTCGGTGATCGTGTCATTGTCATCAACGCTGATCGTGATGTTCATGATGTCGCCGCAGACGGGGTTTCCGACCTCGCCTTCCCCGTCGGGGTTCTCAATTTTGCCCACGTTATGCGGGTTACGAAAGTGCTCCATCACCTTTTCTGAATATATCATCGCTGGTCCTTTCAGTCTTAATGCTCGGTTAGTTTTGACCGAACAAGGCGCGCCGGGTCGTCGCGCCCTACAGGGTCTTTGCTTATTCGCACCACCTCGGCTGACGCCTGACGGTTTCTTTGTTCCTACCCAGTCATCCTGCACGTAGTCGCAGGATCCAGTCCTTCTTTTCCTGACCTGAATTCTGCGACTTCGCGCAGACAAGGGCGGAAGCAGGCGCGTCAGAACGTAATCGGGTTATCACCGCAAAACATCTTCTTGTAGACGGGCGACATCGCGCGCAGCTTCTCGACGATGGGCACGAGCGCTTCGATGAACTCGTCGATGTCGGCCTCGGTGTTGTCTGCGCCCAGCGAGATGCGCAGGCTGCCGTGGGCGATGACCTGCGGCACGCCGATGGCCAAAAGCACATGGCTGGCTTCAAGCGATCCGGAACTGCAGGCAGAGCCCGTCGAAACAGAAAAGCCCAAGTTGTCGAGCTGGAGCAACATGGACTCGCCCTCGACGCCCTTGACCAGCAGCGACGCAATATTGGGCAGGCGCTCGCCGGAGTCAATGGTTGCCTGCGTGTTTTCCAGGCGCGAAGTGACCCCGTCGATCACGCGGTCACGCAGCGCCGCCAGGCGCAGGCCTTCAGCGTCGCGCGTCTCAAGCGCCAGCTCAAGGGCCCTTGCAAAGCCAACGGCGCCGGCCACATTCTGGGTGCCGCTGCGGCGCTTGGTCTCCTGCCCGCCGCCCTTGATAAGCGCGTCAAAGCGCACGCCGCGTTTGAGGTAGAGCGCGCCGACCCCCTTGGGGCCGTGCAGCTTATGCGCAGAAAACGACGCCATGTCAACGCCGAGCTCGGTCACGTCAAAGGGGATCTTTCCCAGCGACTGCACCGCGTCGGTGTGCATGAGTGCGCCGACCTCATGGGCCGCGACCGCAATGGCCTTGATGTCGTTGATGGCGCCGATCTCGTTGTTGCTGTGCATGATGCTGACGAGTTTGGTGTCCTTGCGCAGCGCGGCTTTGACGTCTGCGGGATCAACATGCCCGTCCTTGCGCGGTTTGACCAACGTCAGGTCGTAGCCGTGCTTGCCCAGCCACTCGGCGGTCTCCAGCACGGCGTCATGCTCATAAGCTGAGGTCACCAGATGCCCGCCGTCGGGCGCTACTTTGCGCAGTGTCGAGAAGAAGGCCGCGTTGTCAGCCTCGCTGCCCCCGCTCGTGAATACGACCTCAGCGGGACGGGCTGCTCCAATGCCCGCCGCGAACTTTTCACGCGCGGCCTCAAGGGCCCGGGCCGCCTCGCGCCCCAGGGTATAGAGCGAGTTTGCGTTACCAAACTTCTCGGTAAAATAAGGGAGCATCGCCTCGGTAACCCTTGGATCCATCGGAGACGTAGCGGCGTAATCAAAATACTTACTGCCCATCGTTGATTATCCTTCTTTCTTTTATGTCAGCGCCCAGCGCTGCATGCCACAGGTTTTTAACAACACGGGCGACAAATCGCCTGTACAATTCGTAGATTTATCATCGCATGCAGGGTAGCCAATGAACAGAATATGTAACCCGGGTTTCATTATTTTTTGCCGAACGGCCCGAAATCCGGATGAGCGGCAGTTATGACGGGGAGATTTGTCGCAGGGCTCAGGCGCGCTCTTGGGCAAACTTGTAGAGGTACTTGGCGACCAGATCGACTTCGATGTTGACGGGGGCGTCAAGCGAGAGGTCTTGTAAGGTTGTTTGCTCGGCGATGGCCGGGACCAGCAGGCAGGTCACCAAGTCCCGGTCCAGGCGCGTGATATTCAGCGAAACGCCATTGATGGCGATCGGTCCATTCTCGATAAGGTACTGCGCCAGGGCAAGCGGCACGCGGAAGGTATATGAGAGCGTATTGCCAGACGCGTTGCGCTGTTCAAGGATGCCGATGCCGTCAGTGATGCCGGTCAGCGTGTGTCCGCCAACCCGGTCCGAGACCCGCAGGCCGCGCTCAAGATTGACTTTCTGGCCGGTCGTCAGCTCCCCGAGCGTCGTGTGATCATGCGCGTCGCTCGTGATATCTGCGGCAAAAGAGCCGCGCGCAAACTGCGCGATGGCGAGCTTTTCCCCATCAACGGCAACCGCGTCGCCGATGGCCATGTCGCGCCCAAAATCGGGGGCATAAATCTCGATCTGCGCGCCCGGGCCGCAGACCACAATCTGAGAGACGATCCCCACCGCTTCTATGACGCCTGCAAACATGCTAATCCCCTTAGTAACTGGATTGCCGCGACACTGCGCGTCTCGCGATGACAACAAAAAGCAACACAGCGCCTTGCTCGTCATTGCGAGGAGCAAAGCGACGTGGCAATCCAGTCAAAACACAACACGACGCGCAGCAAAGCGCGCCACTACAAAATTCAGTTGGCATCAACAAAGCTCCCCGCCAACTCTTCGTCGCACTTCCTTTGTGCCGAGACGCCCGCCGCCCTGATGGCTGCCAGCGCCGCCGCCGGATCAATTGCGCCAAAGATCGCGTTTCCTGCCACCAGGCAGGTCGCCCCGGCAGCGGCGACTTCCGGCGCTGTCAAAGCATTGATGCCACCATCGACCGAGATCAGCGGCTCGAGGCCAGCAAAACGGCACATATCGTCAAGCTCCGCAATGCGACCCGTCGCGCGTTCAATGAAGCTTTGGCCCCCAAAGCCCGGGTTGACGCTCATGATGAGCACCAGATCGACCAGCTCAAGAACCTCCTCGGCAAAGTCCAGCGGCGTGGCCGGATTAAGCGCGATCCCGGCGCGCGCGCCGCGCTCACGGATGTGGCGTAAGACCCGATCCAGATGGCGACAGGCTTCGACGTGGACCGTCACATAGTCAGCGCCCGCGTCCAGATACCAGTCAACGCAGTCATCGGCGTTTGTGATCATCAGGTGCGCGTCAAGCGGCAGCGCAGTAGCAGCCTTCAGCGCCCGTATGACCGGCGGGCCAAAGGTCAGATTCTCGACAAAGTGCCCGTCCATGATATCAAGATGAAGCAGATCGGCGCCCGCTGCCTCCATCAGGCGCGCCTCTTCCTCCAGCCTGGCAAAGTTGCAGGACAAAAGCGACGGAGCTATCAAGAGCGTCATAGGGGCATCTCGCTTCCCTGCGGGCGATCCATCAGCAACGGCAGCGCGTCTTTGGGGCGCAGGCTGTGATAGAGCATCTCGTAGACCACCTCAATGATGGGCACCGCGATGCCACGCTGCAGTGCCAGATGATGCAAGGCGCGACAGGCCACAGCCCCTTCGACGACCATCTTTGTGGCCTCTTCATAGCCCTGCAGGGTGCCGCCCTGGGCAATCAGCTCGCCCAGGCTGCGGTTGCGCGAGTGCTGCGAGGTGCAGGTGACCACGAGGTCGCCCATGCCCGCCAGGCCCATGTAGGTCCGCTGATCAGCGCCGACCGCCGCGCCCAGGCGCGCGAGTTCTGCCAGGCCACGCGTCATCAGCGAGGCCTTTGCGTTATCCCCGAAGCCCAGACCGTCGCAGACGCCGCAGGCGATCGCGATGACGTTTTTGCCCGTGCCGCACATCTCGACGCCGACCAGGTCGGTATTGGTGTAAACCCGGAAAAAGCTTGTTGCAAACAGCCCCTGGAAGAACTCGGCGGTTGCCTGAGAGCTGGAGGCCACGACCGTCGCCGACGGCATGCCGCGACTGACCTCCTCGGCGTGATTGGGCCCGGACAGACCAGCGATGCGACCCGGATGGCCAAACTCCTCCTCAAGTACCTGGGTCATCAGCAAAGAACTACCGTCCTCGATGCCCTTGCTTAAGATGACGACCGGCACCTCGGCGCCCAGATGTGGCGCCATCGCATGAGCGGTCGCGCGCACGCCCACCGACGGCGTGACCATGACGACCGCGCGCGCCTCGCGTAAGACGGATTCAAGCTCATGCGAAGCGGTGACCCGCTCAGAAAAGCGCACGTCGGGCAGATAGACGGGGTTGCGGTGCTCGGTGGTAACGGACTGCGCGATCTCTGGCTCGCGCGCCCAGAGCGCCACGTCATGGCCCTTCTGGTCCAGAAGCCAGCTGATAGCCGTACCCCAGGAACCGGCCCCAATGACTGCAACGTGCATCCTGACCTCCTAGTGATCTTCCTGCGCCTGCCCGCGACTGGCCCCGAGTTTATTCTCGGTGCCCGCGCGCAAACGAACGATGTTGCCTCGATGTAACCATATAACGAACAGCGCCGCCACGACCGAGAAGATGATGAATGGTAACGATGGGTAAAACAGCCACATTGAAAAGGGCAGCGCGACAGCTATCGTCATTGAGGCGACCGAAACATAGCGTGTCGCCAGAAGCATGATTAGAAACAACGGCAAAAGAATAAGCACCACTTTGGGGACCATGGCAAGAAGGATGCCGCCGGTAGCTGCCACGGCCTTGCCCCCCGTAAAGTTGATATAGGGCGAAAACGCGTGCCCGACAATGGCCGCAACCGCGCAGGCAATCAGCGCCCAGTACGCGGCCAGGGCCGGATAGCCCCCTATGCGGTACGCAACACGGACCAGCGGCGACAGCGTGCCGTAGTAGGCCGCGCTTGCGTTCATGGGCACAAACAAGCGCGCCAGATAGATCGCCACCGCACCTTTCAGGCAGTCAAGAATCAGCACGATCGTGCCTGCCACCGGGCCCAGACAGCGATACGCATTAGTCGTGCCCAGGTTGCCCGATCCCAGTTTGCGCAGGTCTTTACGGTAAAATACCTTGCCCACGATCAGCGAGAACGGGATCGCGCCCAGAAAATAGCACACGATGATGAGCAGTATGAACCCCAACCACAGGGGTATATGGAGCTGAGCAAGCATCGACTCACTCCCCCTTCTTCTTGAACTTCAGGGTTATCGGCGTTCCTGTCAGATCGAAACGCTCCCGCAGACGATTCTCAAGATAGCGCTCAAAGCTCTCGTCTGCAAGTTGAGGGAAGTTACAGAAAAACGTAAAACCCGGCGGGCCGGTGTGGGTCTGCGTCACGTAGTTTAAGCGCAGGGTCTTGCCCTGGTGGCTGACGGTGTGACCAAAGTCGCGCAGCTCGGTAAGCAGGCGGTTAAGCGCGCTGGTCGAGATCTGCTGCTGGGCGCTGTCGTAGGCGGCCTTGACCGTATCGAGCACGAGCTCGACCCCGCGTCCTGTCAGCGCCGACAGGCGGACACGGGGCGCCCACGCGGCAAAGGTCAGGCGGTCTTCGAGGCGGCCCAGAAGCTCTTCGCGCTGCTCTTCTTCGCCCCGCATGAGGTCCCACTTGTTGACCGCGACAACCAGCGCGCAGCCACGCGAGATCGCAAAGTTTGCAATGCGCTGATCCTGGTCGGTCAGCCCGACCGAGGCGTCGATGAGCAAGACGGCCACGTCGGCGCGCTCAAGCGCCCGCATCGCGCGCACAAAGCCGTAATACTCGACGTCATCGGTAATAAGCCCCTTGCGTCGCAGGCCCGCCGTGTCGATCAGGGTGTAGAGGCGGTCCTTGTAGGTAATCTGCGTGTCAATCGTGTCGCGCGTTGTGCCCGCCACGTCGCTTACCATCGAACGCTCGCGGCCCACCAGACGGTTGAGTAGCGAGGACTTGCCCGCGTTGGGGCGCCCCAGCAGGGCGACCTTGATGCTGTCATCGGCGGGCGGGGCGCCAGCGGACTGCGGCAGCGCGCCGACGACCAAGTCAAGCAGGTCGCCTGTGCCGTTGCCGTGGGTGGCAGAAACCGGTATTGGCTCGCCGAGCCCCATCTGGTAAAACGCATAGGTCTCGGCAAGCGATCCGGGTGTGTCAACCTTGTTGACTACTAAGATTACGGGCTTTTTTGCACGCTTGATGAGGCGCGCAACCTGCTCGTCTTCTGAAGTGACGTCTCCGCGTCCATCGACCAGCAGCAGGATCAGGTCGGCCTCCTCTATCGCCATCTGGGCCTGGGCCTTTATCCCCAGCTGGAACTGGTCAGTCGAGCTGATTTCGATGCCGCCGGTATCGACCAGGACAAAGTAGCGCCCGTTCCACTCGCACGGTGCATAGCTGCGGTCGCGCGTGACGCCGGCGCGCGCGTGCACGATGGCGTCGTCGGTGCGCGCCAGCCGATTGACCAGCGTGGACTTTCCCACGTTGGGGCGCCCCACCACGGCCACGATCGGGAGTCGATCTTGCTCGCTCATTGGGGCCTGCCTCCTGCCAGATCTATAAGCGCACGCGCCAGGGAGGCGGCGGTCGGCGTGAAAAAGATGACCGGCGCAGGCGCCTGTGCGGTCAGTTCAGGCGCGCTCTGGCCGTCCAGCGTCAGCCCTTCATGGTTAAAGAGCGCGTCGGGAACCAGGTAGGTCGTTGGCAGGGTGAGTCGCTCGCTGTCATAGGTGACTGCGCCGGCGATGTCGCTTGCCGCAAGCAGCGCCGTCACGCTGACTGTGCCTCCGAGGAAGTCATTTCGCACGGGGAGCAGCCGGACTTTGCCACCCGCGCCTATCGCGGAGAGCGCGCCCAGCAGGGTGTCGCGGATCAGCTCGCCGCAGACCAGCGTGACGGCCTCTGACTGCTCTGGCAGTAAAGAGAGCGCTTGCTGGAGCTGGGGCAGGTGCTCCTTGAAGTCCTCGATCAGGCCCCAGACCATGCCGATGCCGTTTTCATACTGGGGAAAGCCGCCGTAGTATTTTGCCAGCGGGAAGGGCGCCTGGGCCGTGATATAGAACTCGTCTGCCAGGCTGACCCAGTCCCAGCCCTGGGCCTCCTCCTCGGCAAACTGATAGCGCTGGACCTGCTCGATCACGCGCGCCGCGTCCAGCTGGTCGCGATAATCCGGAAGCGGGCTGGCGTCTTCCGGTTGCTTCGCATACCTGGTCCAGGCAACGGGCACGATGCCGACGCTGGCAACATGGGGCTTACGTTGTGGATCCGCCAGATAGAGCAGCGTTTCATCCAGCACCTCGCCGTCGTTGACACCCGGGACCAGTACGATCTGGATGTGGATGTCGATATCAGCCGCCAGCAACTGGTCAAGCACTTCCAGGCCGCGTGCCTGCCGCGGTCCGATCAGGCGCTCACGCACGTCTGGATCTGCCGCATGCAGCGAGACATGCAGCAGCGACAGGCGTTGCTCAATGATGCGCGCGACCTCTGTGTCATCAAGATTGGTCAGCGTGACGAAATTGCCCTGCAAAAACGAGAGCCGGTAGTCGTCGTCACGCAGATACAGCGTCGGACGCAGATGCGGCGGCAATTGTTTCATAAAGCAAAACTTACAATTATTAGCGCAGGTCTTGACGCCATCAAAGAGCGGATCGGCGACCTCAAAACCCCAGTCCTGGCCAGGGTGGCGCGTCAGCGTGAGCGTGCGCTGCTGTCCCTGCGGGTCGGCGACAAGAACCTCGACGGACTCGCCATCGCTGTACCAGCGCCAGTCGATCAGATCGCGCAGCGCCTGGCCGTCTGCTTCAAGCAGCTGGTCGCCACAGCGCAGCCCGCCCACAGCAGCCGGGCTGTTAGCTTCGACCTGCGTGATCACGCCGCCTGGCTGCCCGTCCGCCTCAGGACGTTCATAGTGCGCAGACTGCTTCACGCTACAAGCTCCTCGATGCGCGCGACCACCGCGGCCAGATGCTCGGCCGGCGTCGAGGCGCCTGCCGTCACGCCGATGCGCTGCACGCCGGAAAACCAGGCCTGCTCAAGCTCTTCGGGCCGCTCAATGTGATAGGTGCGGGCGCCCCCGTCGCGGCTGATAGCGGCCAGACGCGTCGTGTTGCCGGAGTTCTGGCCCCCGACGACCACCATCACTTCTGAGTCAAGCGCCAGCTCGCGCGTGGCTTCCTGGCGCTTGCTGGTCGCGTCACAGATCGTGTTGTAAATGCGCAGCTCCTGACAGCGCCCCATCAGCGCCGCGGTAACTGCCTGCAAGACGTCAAGCGTCTGCGTAGTCTGAACCACGACGCCCGCTTTGTGCGCAGAGAAATCGGCAGGAATGTCATCAAACGATGAAACGACCAATGCGCTGGCGTCTGCATGCGAGCGCACGGCGATGACCTCAGGATGATCAGGCTCTCCGATGATAATAACCTGGTAGCCCTCCGCAGATAGCGTCCGCACGGCCTGCTGGACCTTGCGCACATAGGGGCAGGTCGCGTCGATGACCGTGATGCCGCGCTCCTGAGCCTCGGTAATGCGCGCAGCCTCAACTCCGTGGGTGCGGATGATGAGCGTGTCCTCTGCGCTGAGGCTGTCAACAGCGCCGGTGACCGCGACCCCCTCGCCGGCAAGCTCTGCAACCACGCGCGGGTTGTGGATCAGCGGACCGAGCGTGTAGGCGTGCCCCGTCTGCCCGGGGCGCCCGGCTGCTTCATGCGCCAGCTTAAGCGCGCGCTCGACCCCATAGCAGACGCCCGCATCACGGGCTATGCGGATCTGCGGGATCATGCGGAGGGGTCCTTTTCGGGGGCCTTTTGCCCCGATTCAACAGACGGCGCGCCGAAGTCGTCGCAGCTTGCGCATGAATCCGGAGTTGTAGTTGGCTCATCGCCTCCTGCTGCGTTGGCGTGAACTTCACCCATCTTCTGCTTGACGGTTGCGCCTGCCTGGTGCTTGTGTTCCAGACGTCCCGTGCGCGCCAGCTCAGCTTCATCCATCTGCGCGGCAATCGCTGCCATAACGGCTGTGGTCATGGCGTCCATGCGCTCGCGCCGCGCGCCTTCAAACTGCTCAGGATAGAGCGGCTTGCCAATGCGCACAAACACGCGAGGCAGCCGCGGCAGGTGCGCCGTAATCTCACTGGTACCCACGATGCCCACCGGCACGATCGGTATGTTGTTGCGGATCGACAGGAACGCGACGCCAGTCAAAGCCTCGCCCAGCTCACCTCCCGTCTTGTCACGGACCCGGCGTCCCTCCGGAAATATCCCCAGGCTGTCGCCTGCCTTCAGAAGCTTTTCGCAGTCAGCAATCATGCGGCGATCTGCCGTGCCCCGCTCGACCGGAATCGAGCCGATATGGTGAAATATCCAGGCAAGAAACGAACTGGCCTCATACATCTCGCTCTTGATAAGAAAGTGCGTCTGGTGGCGGTACTTTCTCTGGAGCGTGCAGAGCAGCAGACCGTCAACATAGCTAACATGATTGCCCGAGATAATGATCGGGCCGTCCGGGACGTTATCCAGCCCCGCCACCTTCACGCGAAAGATCGTGCGAACAGCCCAGCCCACTACCGGAACCGCCACGCGGAAAAAGCCCCAGCTTGGGGCATCTGGCCCCTGATAGGGCTTGCCGACCCGGTCGCGCATCTTCATTGCAGCGCCCCCTCTTGATGGTGCAGACGAGCAACACGGGCCCAGGCAAGAATACGGTCGATGACCTCGTCCAGCGCCAGATCGGTCGTGTCAAGCGTTCGCGCGTCGCCAGCCGCCTTCAGCGGAGAATGCTGGCGGCTGCTGTCAGCCTCATCGCGCGCGATAAGCGCCTCGTAAGCGCCGCGACGATCCTGCTCGCCGGCAGGGTCGCGCTCCTCATTTTGCTGAATACGGCGGAATGCCCGAACTTTCGGGTCAGCGGTCAGAAACACCTTGAGGCCCGCATCCGGAAACACCACCGTTCCAATGTCGCGGCCCTCGACCACCGTGTCATGTTGGGCGGCAAGCGCACGCTGCTGGGCAACCAGCGCGGCGCGCACGCCCGGCTGGCGCGCCACCACACTGACCCCGGCATCAGTTTCTGGCAGGCGGATGGCCCGCGTGACGTCTTCGCCGTCAATGACAACCTGCGACGGCAGGGCCTCGCCTGTGGTATACCCAAACTCAATGGGCAGCGTGCGTGCCAGCTCAGCCAGCGCCGCCTCATCTTCAAGCGCAATGCCACGGGAAGCCGCCGCGACCGTCAAGGCACGATACATCGCCCCGGTATCCAGGTAATAAAATTCCAAATGAGTCGCCACCATGCGAGCGACCGTCGATTTTCCCGACCCCGCCGGGCCGTCGATAGCTATGATCATAGGTTAAAACTGCTCCTTTTGAGCGTCAGTGGCTAAGCGCTATTTCCGATTTCAAGTATAGCAAAATCACTTTAGAGCTTCTCGCCACAGATAACGCGAAATAAACGGCGCCCCGTGTAACGAGAGGACAGTCCCCCTGTCACCACCTGCTGATGACAAACACCCGCGAGGTGATTGTCATCTTACGCGCGGGGGTGGGCCTGGTGGTAGACCTCTTTGAGGCGGCGGGCGGAGAGGTGGGTGTAGATTTGGGTGGTCGAGAGGTTGGCGTGGCCTAAGAGTTCCTGGACGCTGCGCAGGTCAAGGCCCTCGTCGAGCAGGTCGGTCGCAAAGCTGTGGCGCAGGCTGTGGGGACTGAGCGTGACCGTGATGCCCGCCAGCGTCGCGTAGCGGTGGACGATTCGCCGGATCGCGTCAGCAGAAAGCGCGTTGCCCCGCGTTGACAGGAAGAGCGCTGCCGGGGTCGGGGCCAGGGTCGGAAGCGGGGTCTTGCTCTGTTTGGCAAGCAGCGCCGGGCGCACCTGCGCCTCGTAGTCACGGAGTTTTGTCAGCGCCAGCGGGTGCAGGGGCACAAAGCGCTCCTTACTCCCCTTGCCCAACAGACGCACGCGACCGGAATCGTAATCGATGTCTGCGTGCACAATCCCGGCGGCCTCCGAGACGCGCGCGCCGGTCGCGTAAAGGAATTCCAACAGCGCGCTGTCGCGCTGTCCCGCCAGGGTTGACTCGTCAACGACGTCAAGAAGCCCCTGCAACTCGTCGTTATTCAGGGCTTTGGGCAGATGGCGACCCAGTTTAGGGGACTGAAGGAGCTCCGCCGGGCTCAGCTCCCGCAGGTCCTTTTCTGCCAGAAAGGCATAAAACGCACGCAGGCAGGCCATTTTGCGCGCGATTGTGGTTCGCGCATAGCGCGCGGCGTCAAGCTCTGCCAGGTAGCCGCGCAGGTTGCGGTAGTCGATGTCCATCAGGTCATACTGATTGCGCTCGCCCCAGTCGGCGTAAGCCGCCAAGTCGCTTGCATAAGAGGTCACCGTATGCTCAGAAAGGCCGCGAATATCACGCAACTCCGTCAGAAACGCGGTGATCTGCGTGTCAATGGCTGGCGCCATCAGAACAGCTCCGGGCGGACGTCGCGCCACTGGGCCATCGCTTGCAGCGCGCGCTCGTGGTAGACGCGGTAGCGTTCCTGTTTGTTGCGTACGCGCGGCGTCAGCGCCTCGATGATGCCGTAGTTGACGTGCATCGGCTGGTAGTCGGTCGTGGCGGGATCAGTTGCGTAGCGCATGAGCGCCCCCAGCGTAGTTGCGGGCGTCGGGAGCTCTGGGGGGCTGTCGCCCCGCAGACGCGCCGTGATCATGAGCGCTGCGAGCAGCCCGCCGCCGATTGCTTCAAGGTAGCCTTCGGTGCCCATCAGCTGGCCGGCCACGTGCAACTGCGGCGCGGCGCGCAGCGAGAGATCCGGCGCCAGGACCTGAGGGGCATCCAGAAAGGTGTTGCGATGCATGACCCCATAGCGGTAAAACTCCGCGTGTTCCAACCCGGGCAGCATTGAGAAGACCCGGCGTTGTTCCGGAAAGGTCAGGTTGGTCTGAAAGCCCACCAGGTTGTAGGCGCTACGATCTGAGTTTTCCGCGCGCAACTGCACGAGCGCATAAGGCCAGCGCCCGGTGCGCGGGTCATCGATACCCACGGGTTTGAGCGCTCCAAAACGCAGCGCGTCGGGGCCGCTGCGCGCCACTTCCTCGATGGGCTGGCAGGCCGCAAAGAGATCACGACGGCGGTCGAAGTCACGCAGGATCGTGCGCTGCGCGCCGATGAGCGCCTCATAAAAACGCTCGTATTCTGCCTTGTCCAGGGCGATGTTTAAGTAGTCGGCGCCTCCTTTGCCCCGCCGCGATGCCGCAAACAGACGGCTTGCGTCCAGGCTGTCAGCGCTGAGAATGGGGGCTGCCGCATCATAGAAGGCGAGCGTATCGCTGCCGACCAGGCGGCGCAGAGCGCCCGAGAGCGCCTCGGAAGTCAAGGGGCCCGTGGCGATGAGCGTCAGGCGCGCGGGGTCAAGCTCGCAAGCCTCTCCCTGCTGGCACGTGATGAGCGGTTCTGCCTCGACCGCGGCGGTGACCGCTGCGGCAAAGGCGTCACGGTCAACAGCCAGAGCGCTGCCTGCGGCAACCGCATGTATGCGCGCCAGCGGCAGAAGGCATGAGCCCAGCAGGTCAAGCTCAGCTTTCAAGGTGCCGGTCGCGGTGCCGGCTTCCTGGCTTTTCAGGGAGTTTGAACAGACCAGCTCCGCGCAGAGCCCCGTGCGGTGCGCGGGCGTCAGTTTTTCGGGACGCATTTCCTGCAAAGTCACGCTGATACCGCGGCGCGCCAGCTGCAAGGCCGCCTCGCTACCCGCCAGTCCGGCGCCTATGATCAGCACTTCACCCATACCGCTCTTGCATAAGACACACGAGAAACCCCCGCCAGAACGGCGGGGGTCATCATCTAAACGGTCGCGTTGACGACCGCGTTGACAGCCGTGCCCAGCGCCGCCGGCTCAGCGCGGCGCTTCTCCCAGTACTCTTCATCAGTTGGCACGTAGACATCCGGCTCCGGATCTTCGACCTCAAAGGCGCCCACACCAAACAGATACCCATCCCAGGTTTCTGGAATGTCTTCCTGGTAGCTGTCATCCACAATACGATAGCATGCTATGTCGCCAAGATGATCCGTAGCTAAAACCTGGTAAATCTTACCCTGAGTCAAGGTAGCCGGAAGGGTTTTTTCTCTGTAGCGCACTTTCATTTTAAAACCTCGTTTTCACTTTCATATCAATAAGTCTAACATGCCCGCCGGTCTCATACCAATGCGCTTCCACACGAGTAAGGACGCCTTTTATCGGAATGGTAAGTTCACCTCGTACTTTCATGATCCTATCAGCGGACAAACCAAATTCACGTTGCAATAAAAAACGATCCTTAACCTCCCTGTTGGTCCCGGGTCCGGCAAATACCCTGATTTTTGTTATCTCTGTCCCTGCAGGAACCGTAATGCGGATTCCGTCCTCAAGTCTGATTTTCAGATTTTTATACGTTCTCATACCAATGCTCCTGGATGCACGTGGGCGCGCCTCAGGAGCTCTTCTGAGCTGAGGCCGTAGCGGCCATCGGGATAGCGAGTGACGGTCCCTTCCACTTCTGCGCGGCTGCAGCGCAGCATCACTTCGCGGACCTCAAGGGCGAGGTCACGCGCCAGCTCCTCAAGGCTTGCCGGTTGCGCGCCGAGCGCGCGCAGGACCTCGTCGTCTGGGGCCACCGGCAAGCTGAGCTGGCGCGGGTCCTCGCCACCGGGGCAGCTCTCGCCTGCCTCCGGCCCCGGAAGAGGCGCGCCGCCACGCGGCGCATCGGCGGGCAAAAAGCGCGCGGCGGCGCTTTCCAGGTCAGCGCGGCACGTCAGGGGAAGCGCGCCCTCGCCGATGAAGCGATTCGGCGCCTCTGACTCGGCACAAAAGATCGAACCAGGCACCGCCGCCAGACCAACCCCTAAGCTCAGCGCGTGCTCGACGGTAGAAAACGTACCGCTCGGGATGCGTGCTTCGACCACGACGACAAACTGGCTGAGCGCCGCGATGAGCCAGTTGCGCTCCCGGAAGCGGTAGGCCGCCGGCGGCGTCCCCCAGCCATACTTGGAGATCACGCAACCCTGCGCAGCGATCCGGTCAAGCAGCGCCGCTGCGCGCGTGGGATAGACGACATCTGCCCCGCAACCCAGGACCGCAACGGTCAGGCCGCCTGCCTCAAGCGCGCCGCGATGCGCCGCCTGATCACAGCCCCGCGCACAGCCGGAATACACCGTCAGCCCCATATCGGCCGCCCAGGTCGCCACCGCTTTTGCCGCGCTGATGCCATAGGGCGTCGCGTTGCGCGCGCCGATGACAGCGACGCCCGGACGCATCGCCGCTGCGTCTCCCCGCCCGTAGAGCAGGTCCGGCGCCGCTTCAAAATCCAGCAGCTGGGCGGGATAAAGCTCATCTGCGCGCTCCAGCTCAAAGCGGTCTGGCGCCGCAGCAGGCTTTAACGCGCGCGCGGCGCCAGCAGATGTTGCTCCTTCTGTTTGTGTAATAGTTTCCATTACGGTCCCTCTCTTTCTCAGAACTGTTCCAGTGTGCTGACGCGATAGGACAGCGCCTCGATCAGGTGCTCCTCGCCTGCGCGGTCGCGCTGATCCAGGTCAGCTATGGTGCGCGCAACCCGCAGGATACGCACGATCGCGCGCGGAGAGAGCAGCAGGCGCCGTGCGCTGCGCTTCAGGCAGCCCAAAGCCTCCGGTGTGATGAGGTGCGCCGCGCAGAGCTCATCGCGCTGGAGCTCACGCACGGGCGCCATCGCGCGACGGGCGGCAAACGTTCGCGCCCCGACTACCTGCTTTCGCAGATCAGCAGAGTTGCTTCGATCTTTTGCCTCCTTCTCAAACAGCCCGTCCACCGGTGGGCGGCTGGCGTAAAGAATCATGTCAAAACGGTCAATGAGCGGGCCGCCGATGCGATTCTGGTAGTGCCGGATATCAGCGGGAGAGCAGTGACATTTCCTCTCCTTGTCGCCAAAGTAGCCGCAGGGGCAGGGGTTTGCCGCGCCGACCAGCATGACGCGCGCCGGCAGGGTCACCGTTTCTTGAGCGCGCACGATGCGCAGACAACCGCTCTCAAGGGGCTGGCGCAGGCTTTGCAGGGTCCCGCGTGAAAACTGCGGCATTTCGTCTAAGAACAGCACGCCGTTATGCGCAAGCGTGATCTCGCCGGGGCGGATCGGCGTGCCTCCGCCAACAACCCCGACCGTCGTCGCGCTGTGATGCGGGCTGCGAAACGGCCTCTGCGTGGCGGGCTGGTCGTAGAGTTCACCGGCAATCGAGCGCACCAGCGCGGTCTCGATAAACTCGTCACGGTCCATCGGGGGCAAAATCGTTGGCAGGCGCGAGGCCAGCATCGTCTTGCCCGTCCCCGGCGGCCCAATCAAAAGCACGTTGAACTGCCCGGCTGCCGCTACGGTCAGTGCGCGGATGACCTGCGCCTGACCGATAACTTCAGAAAAGTCGTTTTGGTAGCGCAGGGTTTCGATCGCGGCCTCCTGGCCGCTTATCTCCTGCTCGCGGAGCTCCCCCAGTTTACTTAAGTGCCCCAGAGCCAGCGCGCGGCACGCAATGATCCCGGTAAGCTGCTGAGGCCGAGGGGTAAGCAGGACCAGCCCCTTCTTGCTGGCCAGGCGCGCGTAGGAGACCAGACCGTCTACGGTCGAGACCTGTCCGCGCAGACCCAGCTCCCCCACCATGAGCATCTGGTCATGATGGGCGAGTTGAACCTGGCCGCTTGCAATGAGGATGCCGATCGCCATCGCCAGATCAAAGCCAGTGCCATGCTTGTGGAGCAGCGCAGGCGCAAGATTGACGGTGATACAGCTGCTGGGAAGCCTGAAACCACAGGACCGCAGCGCCGAGGTAACGCGCTGGCGGGCTTCTTTGACCGCCACGTCTCCCATGCCCACAATATGAAACGCAGGCAGCCCGGAAGCAATGTGGACCTGGACCTCAACGGGGATTGCTTCGATGCCCGCCAGTGTGGCTGTTTTGAGTTCGCAGTACATCACAGGACCTCGACTAACGGAAAGGCGCCTTTCAGGAGCGTGATTTGCGCGCGATGCTCTCCGGTGACCAAAATGCTTACCGCGTCAAAACGCGCGGCGCAGTCGGTATCGGCATACTGGTTGAGCCAAAGCATCGCCAACCGGCTGTACTTCTGTTGCTTTTTGAGCGTGATTGCCTCTGCGGGCTGCCCGGCGCGTACGCTCTTGCGTGTTTTCACCTCGCAAAATACGATCGTGTCGCCATCGCGGGTGATCAGATCGACTTCCCCAAAACGGCACCGCCAGTTCTGCGCGATGATGTGCTGGCCGATCCCCTGAAGAAATACCGCCGCGGCTTCTTCGCCGCGTCGTCCCAGTTCCCGCCGTGTTTCTGTGCTTGTGTTCGTCATGTTCAACACCTCCGGCACAATCATGCCAAAAGGGTCTTACCATCTTCTTACCCTTTTCTTACCAGAAACGGGCTCATTTGAGGGTCGCAAGGCTCTGACCTGCGGTTTTAGTGTTTAGAAGAGCGTGGGGTTTACAAATTCTCCACAAAAGGAGCGCCGGTGGAGGGGCGTCAGGCCACGTTCGCGGATCGCAGCCGCGTGCTCGGCGGTCCCGTAACCCTTATTATGGGCCAGCCCATAGCCCGGATAGGCCTGGTCAGCCTCGCGCATGAGCGCGTCGCGCTGGACTTTTGCCAGCACGGAAGCGGCGGCAATACAGGCGATTTTGCCATCGCCTTTTACTATGGCTTGTTCCTGCGGCCAGAGTGCCAGCGGGCGCCCGTCCAGCAAGATGACATCAGGTTTAAGGCCCAGGCCAGCCACCGCCTCGCGCATCGCCTGCTTCAGGGCAAACATGATGCCGTGGGCGTCGATGACGTCAGCAGAAACGTGCGCCACATGCCAGGCGCGCGCACGGGCGCGCAGCGTTGCCGCGACTTCCTCACGGCGCTTCTCGCTGAGCTTCTTGGAATCGTTGAGATGCGGGATCTCACTGTCGGGATCAAGCACGCAGGCCCCGGCGCTTACCGGGCCAGCCAGCGGCCCGCGCCCTACCTCGTCAACGCCAGCCACCACCACGGCGCCGGTGCCATAAAGCTCCCGTTCATAGGCAAAGAGCGCCCTGAGGCGCTCCTGTTCCTGCTCTTTAATAGCCTTTTTCCTTGAGGCGGGCTGCTTTTCCTACTTTGTCGCGCAGGAAGTAGAGCTTGGCGCGACGGACTTTGCCGCGGCCACTGATCTCGATCTTGTCGATCTTTGGGGAGTTTACCGGAAACGTTCTCTCGACCCCTACCCCAAAGCTGATCTTGCGGACCGTAAAGGTCTCACGGCTGGTTTCGCCCTGGCGTCGTATCACGCGGCCCTCAAAGACCTGGATACGCTCGCGAGAGCCTTCGATGATCTTATAAGAGACCTTGACGTTATCACCTACGCGAAAATCAGTCAGGTCGGTACGGATCTGCTGTTGTTCGATGGCGCGGACCATATCCATAATAAGTTCCTTTTCTTACTAATTCACGACGAAAAACGCTGAAAAATGCGCAACCATTTATTCTAAAGCATCGCCCTGCGAGCGTCAAGGACTTTAAGCGCCATTGGATAGGAATAACCCCGTGTTATCAGCCGTCTGAGCACCCGGTTGCGCTCTTTTTCTGAATCAACCGGCAGGCGCTGCACCAGCGCTAAGGCCGCGCAGTATTCATCATATGGGTCAGGACAGTAGCGCTCGTCATCGGGATCAAGCTCGATACCCTTGCGCGCCAGCTCTTTGACGATTCTGCCCCAGCCTTTTTTTGCACGCAGACCTGAATCTACGTAATTGCTGGTAAAGCGCTCATCGTCTACCAGGCTCAGCTCGACCAGGCGATCCACGGTCGCGTCGATTGCGCGCCCGTGATAGCCATCACGGGCCAGGCGCTCACGCAGCTCATGCGTGGTCTTATCACGCGCGTTTAAGATGCGCAGACAGCGCGCCATCGCTGCGGGCAGCTCTGCCTCATCGACCAGTTCGCGCAACTTGGCCCGGGAGTCAAAGCTGCTGCCCTCCTTGATAGCAAGCGCTGTCACCACCGCTTTAGGCAGCAGGTAGCCCTGCGGGTCTTCTGCGCCAAAAAGAAGCCGACAGGCCCGCTTATCGGGACCTGCCGGCTCTATTGTTACTACGACTAACATGGGTCAGGTCGCCCCTGAAGTATCTCTGCGACAATCAGGCGGCAGCGACAGCAGCAGCCCCGTCTTCAGAACCTGCCTGTTTGGCAACCGGCGCTGCGGGCGCCACATCATCTGCCTCAGCATCATCTGACGGGATCAGTCCCAGCTCTTTGCGGACTTTTTGTTCGATCTCATCGCGCAGGTCGGGGCGCGTCTTCAGCGTGGTCTTTGCCGCTTCGCGTCCCTGGCCCAGGCGCTCGTCGCCGTAGGTAAACCAGGATCCTGCCTTCTTGACGATCTTATTTTCGACGCCCAGATCCAGAATGGAACCTTCGCGACTGATGCCTTCGCCAAACATCAGATCAAACTCGGCGCTCCTAAAAGGCGGAGCGACCTTGTTCTTGACGATCTTGGCGCGTACGCGATTGCCCACAAATTCGCCGTCCTGCTTGATGCCCTCGATGCGGCGAATGTCAATGCGCACGGTCGAGAAAAACTTCAGCGCGCGCCCGCCAGTCGTGGTCTCGGGCGAACCAAACATGACGCCGATCTTTTCGCGCAGCTGATTGATGAATACGCAGGTGGTATTTGACTTCGACAGTAAACCTGCCAGTTTGCGCAGGGCCTGGCTCATCAGGCGCGCCTGCAGGCCGACGGTGGTGTCGCCCATCTCGCCTTCGATCTCTGCGCGCGGCACCAGGGCCGCGACCGAGTCAATCACGATGATATCAACGGCGCCGCTGCGCACCAGCATGTCGCAGATCTCTAGGCCTTGTTCCCCAGTATCGGGCTGCGAGATCAATATCTCATCGATGTCAACGCCCAGGCGCGACGCATAGGTCGGATCCAGCGCATGTTCCGCATCGATAAACGCGGCAACGCCACCTAAGGCCTGGGCTTCGGCCACCATCTGCAGCGCCAGAGTCGTCTTGCCGCTTGACTCCGGACCAAATATCTCTATGATACGACCCCGGGGAATGCCCCCGATGCCCAGCGCGGCGTCAAGCGCCAGCGAACCGGTGGGAATAACGTCGATTGAAAGGACGCCACCGCCGTCCCCGTAGCGCATGATCGCGCCCTTGCCGAACTTCTTCTCGATCTGTTCCTTTGTCAGGTTCAGCATCTCTTCTTTATTGGTGTCCATCGATCTCTCCGATTTCTATGGGTATTCCGACGAGAAAGCACCCTTATCCTATACCGTACATCTGTCCGCTGTCAAGTCTTCCGCAGAAATTACGCATCCAGGCGGTCGATCTGACCGCTGAGCTGCTCTAAGGCCGCCTTGACTGTGGCAAAGCGCACGCCGTCACGCCCTACCTCTCCAAAAGAATAGCAAACGGCTCGGACATCACTGCAGACGGCGCTTGCGACCCACACGGTACCCACGGCGCAGACATCCCCTGGCGCCGCCGGACCCGCCACGCCGGTCACTGCCAGCGCGCATTCCACCCCAAAACGCACGGCGGCGCCGGTGACCATCGCCACGGCAACTTCTTCAGACACCACGCCGCAGCGCTCAATCAGCTCAGCCGGCACGCCCAGCTGGGCGGTCTTCTGCGCGCTCTGATAGGTGATCAGCCCTCCGGCCACATACTCAGAGGAGCCGGCAACAGCCGTCAGCGCGGCCGCTATCGCGCCGCCGGTCAGAGACTCCGCCGTGGCCACGCGCCATCCGCGACCGCGCAGACGCGCGCCCAGCTCCTCTGCCCGGCGCACCAGCTCAGGGGCAACCAGCACACGATGACCGCTCAGTTCCATGGCCCTTCCAGAGTGTTAAACGCATGCTTGAAATAGCTGATGAGAGAGATGATCGTAATAAGGACCGCCGCCGCCATCACGCACCATGAAGCCACATTAAACACCAGGGGCAGCTTGTGCGGCAGGGCAAGTATGGGCCGCGAATCCTTGACAATGAACATGCAGATTGCCACGATCTGCAAGTTGGTCTTGAGCTTGCCCAGCCAGGAGGCCGCGATGACGACCCCTTCGGCCGAAGCGATCATGCGCAGGCCACTCACAATGAACTCGCGCGCAATGATGATGAGCGCGATCCATGAGGGCAGGACGTTCATCTCGACCAGTCCCAGAAGCGCCGCCGTGATCAGAATTTTATCGGCGAGCGGATCAATGAACTTGCCAAAGGTCGTGATCTCTCCACGGCTGCGGGCCAGATAGCCGTCCACGGCATCTGTTGCGGCAAGCACAGCAAAGACAGCGGTCGCGATCCAGGGGCGCAACACGTAGAGCAGGTATGAGCCGCCAAACAGCTTTGGCCAGGCAGACAGCAGGGCGACCAGGAAAAACGGGATCAGCAGGATGCGGGCCAGGGTGACGATATTTGCCGGCCCCAGACCGCGGTTCTCCCCCTTGGGGGATGCGTCACGCTGTTTCTTTTTCATGTCGTGTCACCCCCTCAAGGTCGTAGAGTAGCGTATCTTGAATCGTCACTTTCATGATAGCACCCGGCTGCGGCTTAAGCGCGCCAGGCGCGCCCGGATCGATCCAGACCACGCCGTCGATGTCGGGCGCCTGAAACGGCGCGCGGCCCTGCCAGCGCCCTTCCTCAGGGTCAAATCCCTCTACCAGGACCTCGATGGTCTGCCCCACGTGGGCAGCCGCGCGCTCCCAGCCAATCTCATCGGCGGCGTCGCGCAGGGTTTGCGCACGCGCCAGGCGGGTCTCCTCATCTACCTGGTCCTCCAGCGCCGCGGCGGCCGTCTCATCTTCTGGAGAAAACGGAAAGACGCCGACGTAGTCAAAGCCCGTCTCGCGCACAAAGTCGAGCAGCTCAGCAAAGTCTTCTTCGCGCTCCCCCGGAAAGCCCGTGATCAGCGTCGTGCGCAGCGCCAAATCCGGCAGGCGGGCGCGCAGGCGCGCAATCAGCGCTGTGAACTGCGCCCGACCACCCGCGCGTTGCATCGCGCGCAGCAGGCGCGATGCGCAGTGCTGCAGCGGCATTTCAAGGGAGCGCACGACCTGGGGGTGTGTCGCGATCGCCTCGATAAGCTCGTCGGTGACACCCTCGGGTTGCAGATACATCAGGCGCAGCCAGGCCAGGTCGGTCTCTTCGCAGAGTTGCGCCACAAGCGCGGCCAGGGTCGGGCGGTCTGGCAGGTCGTGGCCGTAAGCCGTCGTGTCCTGGGCGATGAGCACCAGCTCCCGGGCGCCGCCTGCAACCAGCTGGCGCGCCTCTGCCAGAAGCTCATCGGGCGTGCGGCTCCGGTACGGTCCGCGGATCGCCGGGATCGTGCAGTAGCTGCAGGTCCGGTCACAGCCGTCGGCGATCATCAGATACGCAGAGGGCGCGCCAGCCTGCCCGAATGCCGATGCCGCCGGATGCTCGTTGCCGGCTTCCGGCGCGCCGGCAGGCTCGCCCGTCAGCGCTTCGATCACGCGCAGCAGATCAGACTCGCCCTCGATCGGCACAAACGCGCTGACCTCGGGAAGTTCAGCTTCCAGCTCACCCTCGCCGTAGCGATTCACCAGACAGCCGGTAACTAAAATGAGCGGAGAGGGGAAGCGACGGTCGCCCTTGTTCTTGCGAGCGGTGGGGAGGTCGCCGCGGTCTTGTGCGAGGTCCAGAATAGTCTCGACGGAGGCCTCGGCCGCTGTTGCAATAAACGAGCAGGTATTGACCACGATCACGTCGGCGTCGCGCGTATCGGCGCAAAGCTCATAGCGCGAGCCTGCGACCAGCGCGCGCATGGCGGCGCTGTCCACCTCGTTTTTGGGGCAACCGAGCGTGACAAACGCAACTGAAATCATCAGGGTCTAGCCTCAGCGATAGTTGACATATTGCAGCGGGATGCCGTAGTCCTGGTCTTTGAGCCAGGTAATCACGGCCTGCAGCTCATCACGACTGGGAGAAAACACGCGGATCTTCTCGCCTTCGATCTGCGTCTTGACCTTGCCGAACTTCTGCGCCTTGATATCCTTGTTCATCTTTTTGATGAGATCTTCGTCGATCCCGCTCACCAGCGCCCCGATGATGCGGATGGCGCCACCGCTTGCCGCCGCTGGCGCCGACCACTGGACGGCCTTTAAATCGACCTGGCGGCGCACCAGTTTGCCGCCTAAGACATCCTTGACCTGGGTCGCCACAAAATCGCTGGGCGCAAGCAAGGTGAACTCGTGCTTTTGCTTGTCGTAGTCCAGCTGGGCGCCGCTGTCCTTCAGGTCGTAGCGCTGTTTGAGCTCTTTGAGCGTCTGCTGCCAGGCGTTATCGACTTCCTGGAAGTCAACTTCCGAGACCACATCAAAGCTTGCGTCTTTTGCCATACTCATGTCTCCTTCAGGGTAGGTCTTATAGGGCTTACGGGGCTGTCGCGTTCAGCGTTACGGTCGCCGGAGTCTTGTTGGGAATTGTCACGGCCTTGCCGTCCCGGGTCACCGTGAGCGCCGCAGGGTTTGCGATCGTAAGCGTCGCGGTCTGCTGCGCCGTAAACATCTGTTTCATGCCCGAAGTAAACGAGCCGCTGTAGGCCTGTACTCCGTCGCAGATGACGACCAGCTGGCTCGCGGTTCCTTCTTTGGCCTGGACGGTGAAGTCAAAGGGCTTGGTCGCAAGATGCTGGGTGGAGTCGCTCAGCGCGGCCTCGCCCGAATCCGCGCCCGCGCCCGCGCCCGCGCCCGCTCCCGCGCCACTCGCTGACCCAGCGCCGGCGCCTGATCCCGCAGACGACGTTGCCTCCTGCGAGGGCAGCGGCGTCTGCAGGGGGTTATCGGTCGAGCCGCTCCCCCGCACCGCAATAAGCACGAACACGCCAATCACGATCACCAGCAAGACCAGCCCCAGGATAAGAGCGGTGCGCCAGGGGATGTCATGCTGGTCATGGGTGTCGGTCACCGCGGTGTTGTTGATCGCCAGGCCATCAATCGAGCTTTGGCGTCGGTTGCCCGTGTCGATCTCATACTGGCGCAAGAAGGGCTCAGGGTTAAGCCGCAGAAAACGGCAGTAACTCAGGATATAGCCACGAACGTAGCCCGGCGCCGGCAGGCGCGCGTAATCGTCGTCTTCAAGCATCTGGATCGAGCTCTGCATGACGCGCGTACCGCCCGCGACGTCATAGGTCGTCAGGCCGCGCTTTTTGCGCTGCTCACGGAGCATGGTCCCCAGGGTTACCGCCATCAGAACCCGCTCTCGTCAGGCTCGGCGTCTCCCGGGACGTGCGCTGCGCCCGTACCAGTACCGGCGCCCAGCATCTGGTCAAGTTCCTGGACCGTGACCAGTACCTCGCGCGGTTTGGAGCCGTCCGGGGGGCCAACGATGCCGTGCTGTTCAAGCATGTCCATGATGCGTCCGGCCCGGGAGTATCCCACGCGAAACCTCCGCTGGACCCCGCTGGTCGATCCCATACCGGCAGAGACCACCATCTGGGCAGCCTCCCACAACAGGGGGTCGTCGTCGTCAAAGCCCTCGTCGCCAGCGCCTCCTGCGCTTCCTGCGGCAACCCTTAAGATCTCTTCATGATAGTCGGGCTCCGCCTGATGTTTAAGGCGACCTGCAACCGCAGACACTTCTTCCTCGCTGACAAAACAGCCCTGGATGCGCTTGGGCTTGGGCCACTCCGGGATCAAAAACAGCATGTCGCCCAGGCCGGTTAGGGTCTCGGCGCCCGACTGGCCTAAAATAACGCGCGAGTCGATGGCGCTTGGCACGTTAAAGGCAATGCGGTTTGTAATGTTGGCCTTGATAAGCGGCGTGACGATGTTTGCGTCCGGGCGCTGGGTGGCAACTATCAGGTGGATGCCGCCGGCGCGGCCCAGCTGCGCCAGGCGCACGATCGACTGCTCGACTTCCTTGCCCGCAGCCATCATGAGGTCGGCCAGCTCGTCGATGACGATGACGAGCAGGGGCATGTCTCCTGCCCAGTCGGGGCGCCCGTCAGTGGAGGCCTCTGACTTTTCCAAGAAGCGATAGTACTCGTTGACATTGCGCGCGCCGGCCTTCTGGAGAGTCTTGAGGCGTCGCTCCATCTCAGTGACCGCCCAGGCAAGCGCGCTGGCGGCCTCTTTGGGGTCGGTGACGACCGGCACATACAGGTGCGGGATACCATTATAGGTGGACAGCTCAACGCGCTTGGGGTCCACGAGCACCAGGCGCACCTCATCAGGGGTCGCGCGCATCAGAATGCTCATGAGCATCGCGTTAATGGCCACCGATTTGCCCGATCCGGTTGTGCCGCCAATGAGCACGTGAGGCATCTTTGCCAGATCGCGCAGAATCGCCTTACCGCTTACGTCCTTGCCGATCGCAAGCGTCAGGGGCGGCTCTCCGGCCTGCGTCTGGCTCAAGACGTCGCCGAGCGTCACCGAGCTGCGCCGCTCGTTGGGGACCTCGATGCCAATGAGGCTTTCGCCCGGGATGGGCGCCATGATGCGGATCGTTGAAGCCGCAAGCGCCAGGGCCAGATCGTCGGTGAGCGCGGTGATGCGATTGGTGCGCACGCCCTTGGCGATGTCAACCTTAAAGAGCGTGACCGTCGGGCCGCAGATCCAGTCGACCACGCGCGCAGGCACGCCAAAGGTCTGCAGGGTATCGACGATAGTCGTCGCGGTTTGCTCAAGTTCGACCTTCATATCGCGCGCGTGCGCGGCGTTGCGCTTCTGGCTGAGTCTGAGCAGACTTAAGGGCGGCAGTTTGAAGTCGGGAGACACAGCGCCGGAGCGCGCAGAAACCGGCGCTTTTGGCGCCGACGCCGGCGCCGGCGCCACAGCTGGCTCACCCTCGCCAGCAGCAGCAGCGCCGCGTTCGCCCTCTGCGCCATGCGCGCCGATCGCGATCGTCTTCTCGGCCCCTCGCCCGCCCAGTTTGCGCGTCTTCACGTTTGCCGCATCGCCGTCTGCGGCGCCGGGATCAGTATCAAAGGGCAGCGCGCCAACGCCAACAGCGCCAGAGCTGCGCCGCGCGCGCCTGACGGGCGCCGGCATGGTGCGATCATCATGAAGATTTTCTGGATCAGCCAGGCCCTGGGCAAGCAGGCGGCGCTCCTCGCGCCAGGCAGAAATGCGTTCGGTCAGCGCAGAAAAAGAAAGCCCGCAGATGATAAGCCCGATCAAAAAGACCGCGACCAGCAAAATGGCCGCGATGGCCGTCCCAAGCAAGCTGTGCAGGCACCAGGCAAGGCCGCCGCCCACATAACCGCCGTAGGAACTTACCAGGCGCTCCACAAGATAGTAACGACCCGGCGTAAGCAGCGCGACTAAAGAGACAAAGGTGACCAGAAGTATCGCAAATCCCAGCCCGATCCGTCCCTCCTCGATCTCGATGCGCGGAATAAAAAACGAGAGCCCCCAGATGAGCATGATGAGCGGAAACACAAAGCGCCCCACGCCAAAGGCATAACCCAGCGCCCGGGCAAGCGCCAGTGCCGCCACGCCGGTGTGCGTACTGACCACGGCGACAAAAAGCGCCAGCCCGCAGGCAGAAATCAATACGCCGATGATATCGCGCACGTTGCGCGCGTCAAGCCAGGGTGTTTTTGCGCCAGTGCCCCGACCGCTCCCCTTGCGCGCGCTTGCCACCGGACGCTTTTGCGTCGCGCGCGACGAGGGACGCGAGTTCTTTTTGTTGCGAGCAGACGCGGCCATTTAAAACTTCATCACTCCAATTATCAAAGTCGCGATAGCAAGCAGCCCCGTATACACGGCAAAACCGTACAGCTTCACGCGCTTGACGAGCGCCAGCAAAAAGGCAATGCTCAGGTAGCCAATGACCCCGGCCAACACAAAGCCGATGATCGTAGGCGTATCCAGGCGCACGCCACCCGTTTTTATCACGTCAAGCCCAAAGCTTGCCACAATCGCAGGGATGCCCGCCAGAAACGCATAGCGCGTCGCCTGCTCGCGATCCAGACCGGATATAAGCCCCGCCGCAATCGTCGTGCCGCTGCGCGAGATACCCGGCGGTATCGCCAGCCCCTGCATAAAGCCGATGAAGAGCGCGCGTCCGGCGCCCATCCGGTCAAGGTGCTTTTGTGCGACCCGACCACTGAGCACTTCTGCCAGAACCAGAAAAATCGTCGTTACGATAAAGCCAATGCCCACCGCAATCAGATTGCTGTCAAGCGCCGGCATGTACTTGTTGAGCACGATGCCCATGGGGCCGGTTACCAGCGTGGACAGAACAATGAACACAAAAATGCGACGCTGCCCTGCCCTATCATGGCGATGACGGGGCGCCCAACAACGAATAAGATCGATGATGTCGCGCCAGAAGTACGCCAGGAGCGCCAGGAGCGTCGCGCCATGCAACCAGATCATGAACGACAGGCCAAAATCACCGCCCACGCCAAAAAAGTGATTTACCAGCGCCAGGTGCCCTGACGAGGATATGGGAAGATACTCCGTCAAGCCCTGAACGATTGCGGTTACCACCGCATAGAGAATAGTTACGTGATGCACTCTTTGACCCTTCCGCTTTTTCTGCCCATATGTCTCTTACACTTCGATGATGACCGGGATCACCATCGGGCGACGCTTGGTCGACTCCCACACCAGCTGTGAGGCGCTGTCACGAATGCTTTTACGCAGGTTGCCCAGCGAAGCATGCTCGCTTGTGGCGCGGCGCACGGCCTTTTTCGCCCGCTCAAGCAGCTCGTTTTCCAGGTTGCGATCCTCAGGAAACACGACGCCGCGCGCAACGATCTCGGCCTGTCCGACCACGCTGCCCTGCTTGCGATTGACAGAAAGCACCAGCGTGATAATGCCGTCCTGGGACAGATGCTGGCGGTCGCGGATCACGACCTGATCGCTGTCGCCCACATTAAGCCCGTCAACGTATTTGACGCCATTGCTCACCTGTTCAGGCGCAATCCGCGCGCCCTCCTCAGTAAATTCTAAGACGTCGCCGTTATCGAGCACAAAAATGTAGTTCTCCGGAATACCAACCGCAAGCGCAAGCTCCTTATGCGCGACCAGATGGCGCGTCTCGCCATGAACCGGCACGAAGTACTCGGGCTTGATGAGGTTTAACATGAGCTTCAGCTCCTCAGCTGAGGCGTGCCCGGACACATGGACCTCCGCGCGATCCTTGTCATAGACGTCTGCGCCGATCTTCATCAGACGATTGATAACGGTACCCACGGCTTTTTCGTTGCCCGGAACCGGCGAAGCCGAGAGGATGATCGTGTCTTCTGAGCCAATGGAGATGGTGCGATGCTCCCCCATCGCCATGCGCGCCAGCGCGGAGAGCGGCTCTCCCTGGCTGCCCGTACACATGATCACGACTTCTTCCGGACGCAGGTTCTTGAGCTCGTAGGCGTCGATCAGATCGTCCTCTTTGATAGTCAAATAGCCCATATCGCGCGCAATTTTAACATTTTGCAGCATCGAGCGCCCCGTGACCACGACCTTGCGGTGTGCGGCGGCGGCGGCGTCTGCCACCTGCTGCAGGCGGTGGATGTGGCTGGCAAAGGAGGCGACGATCACCGAGCCTTTTGCCTGAGAGATAATGCGCGTAAGCTCACGGCCAACCACGGCCTCGCTGCGCGTGATGTCGGCGTGCTCTGCATTGGTGGAATCGCTCATCAGGAGCATGACCCCCTGGCGGCCCAGCTTGGCCAGCGCCGCGTAGTCGGTCAGGCGGCCATCAATGGGCGTCTGGTCAAACTTGAAGTCCCCCGTGTGCAAGACGTTACCCACCGGAGTGCGCACACAGACGGCAATCGCGTCAGGAATCGAGTGGTTGACGGCGATGAAATCAAGCCCAAAGACGCCGCGACTCATGTGCACGCCGTCTTTTATCTCGTGATAGCGGACCTTCTTTACGCCGTGTTCTTCAAGTTTTCCCTTAATAAGGCCCAGGGTAAGTTTGGTCGCGATAATGGGAACGACGCGGTCAAGGTCCTTGAGGAGATAGGGCAAGGCGCCCGTGTGATCTTCGTGCCCATGGGTCACGACGATCCCCCGGAGCTTCTCCGCATTATCAATCAAGTAAGAATAGTCGGGCAGGATCAGGTCAATTCCGGGATGATCATCATCGGGAAACATCAATCCTGCGTCGATGACAATCATATCGTTATCATATTCAAGCACCGTCATGTTCTTGCCGATGCCGTCAAGCCCCCCCAGAGGGATGACTCGCAATGCTTTTTTGCGTTCTTGCGTCATATGCTCAGCAGTAATTCCTTTCCTTGAGTTTTGAGCGCACGGGCTCCCAGGCTTCGCGCAGAGCGTTGATTTGTTCGGTGGTGGCCTCGATCAGCGGCAGGCGCAGGCCTCCCACATCAAAGCCGTCCATCTTAAGCGCGGCCTTCACCATAATGGGATTGGCGGTCATAAACAGCGCCTTGTGCAGCGGCGCCAGTATTGCGTTGATCTCTTCTGCCGTATGCAGGTCGCCCGCGACATAGGCGTCGATCATCTTCATCATCGGCGCGGCGGCCACATGGGCCGTCACCGAGATCACGCCGCTGCCCCCGTGCTTCATCATCTCCAAGGTGAGGTCGTCGTCACCGGACAGCACCTCAAAGCCCTCCGGCGTCTGCGCTAAAATCGCGTCGACCTGGCCCAGGTCGCTATTGGCCTGCTTGACCGCCACGATGTTGGGCGCCTCTGTTGCCAGGCGTCCGATGGTGTCGGGTTCTATGTTGATGACGCAGCGCCCGGGAATGTTATAGAGCACAACCGGCGTATTGGGGACCGCTTCTGCCACCGCGCGGAAGTGGCGATAGAGGCCTTCCTGCGGCGGTTTGTTGTAGTACGGCGTCACCACCAGCAGACCTTCAAAGCCCATCTGCGCGACCTTGCGGGCAAACTCAACGCTGTCCTGCGTGCAGTTATCGCCCACGTTGGCAACCAGCGGCACCTGGCCGCCGACGGCATCACGCACCGTCGCAAAAAGCTCCAGGCGCTCAGGGCGCGATATGGTGGGGGACTCCCCCGTGGTACCGTTGATGATCAGGCCTTCGCACCCCTGCTGGACCAGGCGGCGCGCAAGCTGGGCCGCGCGCGGTAAATCGAGGCTTAAATCGGGGGTGAAAGGCGTCACCATGGCCGTAAGTAAACGACCGAAACGTGGCTGCTGTGACATGCGTGCTCCTTTATTACAGTATGCTACGCACTATTTTCTCACAGAGCGCTACATATCAGTGCGCCAGGACTTAACCGTTCGGTATCGGAGTTTCACGAAGCCGCCGGGCTTCTGCGCGCACTGCCGCAGGTCAAAGCCCTGTTTGCGGAGATCTGGCCCGGATACCAGGGGCAGGCCGGCGCCCAGCAGGATCGGCTGGATGTGGAGTTGGAGCTCGTCGACCAGGCCCGCAGCCAGCAGAGTCGAGGCCAGGCGCGCCCCGCCGCCCAGCCAGAGGGGACCTGCGGCGGCGGGAGTGGGCGGGTCAGCGGGAGTGGGAGCGTCAGCAGCGGGAGAGTCAGCGGGAGGAGTAGCCGCGTCAGCGTTGGGAGCGGGCAGGTCCTGGAGCTTCAGGCGCGCCACGAAGACTTCGGGGGCGACGTCGCTTACGATCTGCACATTGTCAGCCGCGCGTTTCAAGTTCGCGTTGCTGCTGAACACGTAGACCGGCTTGTCCGCGTAAGGAAAGAAGTCTCCGGTATCAAGCATCTGCTCATAGGTTTTGCGACCCAGCAGCAAGGCGCTGACGCCGCTATAGAACTCCGCAAAACCGTAGTCCTCGTTAGCCGCACCATGCATCCAGGACGTCGAGCCCTCGGCGTCGGCCACATAGCCATCCAGGCTGATCGTGCAGTAATAGATAAGCTCACGCATCGTCGGCGCACCCCTTCTCATCGTCCGCAACGAGGAATGGCGCGGAGGCGCCATGACGCGGCAATCCAGTAATTTGCGAGCGATAGCGAGCACTCATCCAGCGCGAACATAAAAGAACTGTCCCCCTGTGTTCCAGGCTTACTCCACATGGGCGTCACTGCCTAACTCGAAGGCCGCATGCAGGACCCGCACTGCCGCCGCCTCATGGATGCCAGCAATCAGCACCGAGATCGTACTGTGAGAGTCCGCTACCTGGAAGATATCAATACTCGCCTCTTCCAGGGCGCTCGCAATCCGAGCCATAACGCCCGGCACCCCGTGCATGCCCGCGCCAATGACCGTTGCCATCGCCAGCGAGTCCTGGCGCCTGAAACACAGGCCCAGCTCACTCAGAACCGCTTCGACCGCGACGCTATCAGCGCGCTTGACCGTGAAGTACAACTTCTCGCCTGCCGGCGTGAACAGGTCGAGTGAAACATCCGCGTCGGCCAGTTGTCGGTAGATGCTTGCCTGCGTATGCAGATGGCAGTCGGCGCCCTCGCCGTCCCCCAGCTCGACGGTGAAGCGGGCGACGTCGCTCGTGCTTGCGACGGCGGTGGCCAGAGCGCCCGGACGGTAGGCGGCGATGTCTGCCACGCGCGTGCCAGGATGGTCGCTGTAGGTGTTTTTCACGAGCAGGCTCACGCCGCTTGCGAGCGCCAGTTCCGCTGCTGGCGTGTGGACGACCTTCGAGCCACGCTGGGCCATCTGGAAGAGCTCGTCGGCCCGTATCGTATCGATGACGACAGCGGCGGGCGCCTGGCGGGGGTCAGCGGTCATCACGCCGTCAACGTCAGTGTAGATGACCACCGCTTCTGCCTGAAGCGCTACGCCCAGCGCCGAGGCCGTCGTATCGCTGCCGCCGCGGCCCAGCGTGGTCAGGCGCCCGGAGGGCGCCATGCCCTGAAAGCCGCAGACCACGGGCACGCAGGCGCGCGCGCAGCGTGACTGCAGCGGCGCTGTCATAATCGACTGAATAGCCGCCATGCCAAAATTTTCATCAGTCAGAATGCCTGCGGCCGCCCCGGTCAGGGCCTCGGCCTCAATACCGCGCGCGCGCAGCTGCGCGGCAACGACCACAGCCGAGATGACCTCGCCGCAGCTGGCGAGCAGGTCGCGCTCCGCAGGCGTCAGCGCCTCAGGAGCGACCAGGTCGAGCAGTGTGTCGGTCGCATAAGGGTCGCCGCGCCGCCCCATGGCAGAAACGACGATGACCGGCGCTTTGCCCGCGGCGCGTTGCTCACGCACGCGCTCGCAGAGCGCCGCCCGGCCCGCAGTGCTTCCCACTGAGGTGCCGCCAAATTTCAGGATGACGATTGGTTTTTCTTCAGACAAGTTTTCTCCTGTCACTCAGTAAAGAGGCTACAGCTCTATCAGGTTCTCAAGGCCCACAATGAGCCCTGAGCGCTCTGTGACTGCCCGACACGCCGCCAGGACCCCGGGCATGAAGCTCACGCGATCGAGTGAGTCGTGACGCAGGGTAAGCGTTTGTCCCGGCGCGCCAAAGATGACCTCCTCGTGGGCCACCAGACCCGGCAGGCGCACCGAATGCACGACGATGTCTGCTGAACGGGCGCCGCGGGCGCCGGGGTATCCGGCGAGCTCAGACTCGGAGCCCGGTGCGCCGAGCGCAGTGGCGCCCGCCTTCTCGCGCGCTTCTGCAATGAGTTCTGCCGTGCGGATCGCCGTACCGGAGGGCGCGTCTTTTTTCTGGTTGTGATGAAGCTCGATGATCTCGACATCAGGCATCCAGCGCGCCGCGCGCGCGGCCAGCTGCATGAGCAGCACCGCGCCGATGGCAAAGTTTGGCGCCACAAACAGGCAGGTCCCCTCCGGGATCTCTTTTGCCAGGGCTTCAAGCGTTGCTGCGGACAGCCCGGTCGTGCCGACCACACAGTCAACGCCTGCTGCCAGCGCCGTGCGAATGTTGGCTTCAACTGAAGCCGGCGCCGTGAAGTCAACCATGACGTCGGGATGGGTTTTTGCCAGGGCCTCTGTTGCGCTGTCGTACCATGGGGCCTGTGTTGCAACTGGGTCTGCCGGGCTTGCGCCTGTGACGCGATCGATGCAGGCTACCAGTTCAAGATCGTCAGCGCCTGCAAGGGCCTCGCGACAGGCGGTACCCATGCGGCCAGCCGCGCCGGCCAATGCGATTTTTTTTGTTATCATAGCGCGCTCCCTTTCTCTTACCTACTTAAAAATTGCTGGATTGCCGCGGTCGGTCTGCGACCTCTCTCGCAATGGCGACATTGCTGGATTGCCGCGTCGCTACGCTCCTCGCAATGACAATCCGATTGCTGGATTGTCGCGGTCGGCCTGCGGCCTCCCTTGCTGTGACAACCAGTGTGGTCACGATGATCGCATCAGAGCTCAAAACTCTGTTGGGCAAAGGGCCCAACCACGGCAAGGGTGCGAGGTAGCGCGCCCAGTTCCGCCATCACCGCGGCAATGTCACCTGCGGTCACGGCATCATAGCGTGCCAGCAGATCGTCAAAGCCGAGCTGCGGCGTTCCAAAAAGCTCGTTTTGTGCGAGCGCTATCATGCGTTTCGAGGTTGACTCAAGCGACAGCGCCAGAGCGCCTTTGGCTGACTGGCGCGCCAGCTCCAGCTCACCTGCGCTGACCGGTTCTGCCGCTATTTTGTCAAACTCGCGTGCCATGAGCTCGCACACGTGCTCAGCATTTTCCGGGCGCGTGCCGGAGTAGAGCGCAAAGAGCCCGCTGTCCTGGTAGAGCTGCGGCATCGAGTAGGTCGCATACACGAGGCCCTCTTTTTCCCGGATCTCCTGGAACAGGCGCGAGCTCATCGTGCCGCCCAAGATGTTGTTTCCCAGCGCCAGGGCAAACCGGCGCTCATCGGCGCCGTCCATTGCGGTCGTACCCAAATATATCTGTGCCTGCTCAGTATCTTTTTGTTTGAATGCGCGCGCGGGAGCTGCCAGCTGCCCGGCGCCGCTGCGCGCAGGCGTCGTATCCGCGTCTGGTAAATCAGCCAGGTAGCGCTGCGCCAGCTCGACCAGGCGCTCATGCTCAAGGTTGCCCGCCGCAGCGACGATGCAGTTTGTCGTGCCATAGTGGCGGCTGCGGAAGTCAACGGCTGCTTCATGGCCAAAACCGCCGACGATCTCGCGCGTGCCGGCGATTGGCAGGCCCAGCGGATGATCGGGCCAAAGCGTGAGCGTAAAGAGTTCGCTTGCCACGTCATCAGGGTCGTCTTCGCCGCGCGCAATCTCTTCAATGATGACCTGACGCTCCAGCTCGCACTGATCCTGGGCCAGGTTGGCGTGGCAGACCATGTCGCCCAAAAGGTCAAAGACACCCTCAAGTGATTCATCCAGAAAGTTTGCAAAGTAGCAGGTATACTCCTTGCTGGTAAAGGCGTTTTGCTGCGCGCCCTGAGCGTCGAAAGCCTCGGAGAGCTGGCGCGCGTCGCGCGTGGGAGTACCCTTAAACATCATGTGCTCCATAAAGTGCGACATCCCCGCCTCAGCCGGAACCTCATCGCGCGAGCCGACCTTAAACCAGATTCCCAGCGCCACCGACCGCACCGAGTCCATCCGCTCACTTAGGATAGTCATACCATTAGGCAACACTGTTTTTTCACACGTCACTGTTTCTCCTTACTGATGCCAAAAGGCGCCCGGCGCCGTTCACCACAACCCTTTGCCAGCCCAGGCGCGCCGGGTCGTCGCGCCCTACAGGGATCTTACCAACCAGAACGTTTACCAGCTGCCGCCAGTATGGGTATGCTGGCGTCAGCTGGTTTTCTCCTCATAAGCAACGGCTCGTAGGGCGCGACGACCCGGCGCGCCTCTGCTCGGGCTGGCAAAGCCTGGAACACAAAGGAACCGTCCCTTCGCATGCTTCTCCCTCTGCGCTCCTATTCCTTTTTCAAGTCTGCGCACGAATCAATCGGCTGGTTGCACGTGCCGCCGTAGGGGCAACCCAGACAGCCAGCTTGCGTCTTGCGTCTCCGCTGCTTTATTATCGCACGCAAGGCCAGTGCCACCGCAAGTAAAACCAGAAGCGTCAGGCTTATGTTGAGCAGCCAGACCTCAATCGCATGGTTCATGACAAAAATACCCCTGGGGTAATTTTGTCATCGACGTCCTTCCGGCCTCTGCGCGCGGTCGGGCGCAGCAGCGCGAACAGCACGCCAGCCAGCACCACCACAGCAGCCACGGTCCCTGCGCTGATGCGCCCCGTCACAGCCAGCATCCCAAACTGATAGATCATAAGCGCAACCGCATACGACCAGCCCAGTTGATAGGCCAGCGTAAAGAGCGCCCAACTGCGCGACCTCATCTCGCTGATCATCGTCGAGACGGCCACCACGCAGGGGATGCAGAGCAGGTTAAACGCCATAAACGCATAGCCCGCCAGCTTCTGGCCACCAAAGAGCGCCAGGACCGTGGGCGCGCCTGCGCCGTGGCCCCCCGCGGGCGCCGAGGTCAAAATCCCGATGACGCTTACGATCTGCTCTTTGGCCGTCAGCCCCAGAAGCGAGGCGATGGCCGCCTTCCAGTTCCCAAAGCCCAGCGGCATAAACACCCACGCAAACAGATCGCCGATGCGGGCAACCAGGCTGTGATCAAGGCTGCTCACCATCCCGAAGCTACCGGCCTCAAAGCCAAAGCGCGAGAGGAACCAGACCACGATGCTCAGCAGCAGGATGATCGTAAAGGCCTTCTTCACAAACGAGGAGATACGGTCCCAGACGCTTAAGCCCACGTTGCGCGCGGTCGGCCAGTGATAGGCCGGCAGCTCCAGCACAAAGGGCGACACCTTTGATTTGAAGCGTTTGAGTTTCTTCAGTATCAGGCCGGAGAGCACCACCGAGGCGATGCCCAGGAAGTACGCCGAGGGCGCCACCCACCACACGCCGCCAAAGACCACGCCCGCGATCAGCGCTATCAACGGCAGCTTGGCCGAACACGGCATGAAGGTCGCCGTCAGAATCGTCATGCGGCGCTCGCTTTCCTCATCAATTGTGCGCGCTGACATGATCGCCGGCACGCCGCAACCCGTCGATATCAACAACGGGATGAAACTGCGCCCCGACAGGCCGAAGCGCCGAAACACCCGGTCCAGCAAAAACGCGATGCGCGACATATAGCCGCAGTCCTCAAGCAGCGCGAGCAGCAGGAACAGCACAATCATCTGCGGGATGAAACTGATGACCGCGCCCACGCCACCGATGATGCCGTCAACAATCAGGCCGCGCAACCACAGCGCCGCGCCACCGCGGGTCAGCACGCTTGCAAGCGGCGCCTGAATCCAGTGCGCGATGAAGGTGTGGTTCATGAAGTTCGTGACGACCCCGCCAATCAGCGTCACCGACACGTAATAGATCGCAAATATCAGCACCGCAAAGATCGGCAGGCCCAGGATGCGACTCGTCACCACAGCGTCGATCTTCTCAGAACCCGATCGCTCTTCGACGGTACGGCGCACGGTGCGCGCCACCACCCGCTCGACAAAGTCGTAGCTTTCGCCGGTGATGATCGAAGGCGCGGTGTCGTCAAGTTGGGCCTCGCAGCCCGCAACGATCCCCTCGATGCGCGCAAGCAGCGCCCGGTGCGCCTCGTAGTCGGACAGCTGGCGATGCTCGCCGTCAAGGGCCGCGCCCGCCCAGATGCGCGCGTCGCGCTCGAAGAACTTGATGGTGTACCAGCGCAGATGCTCCGGCGGCACCGCCCCGTAGATGATTTTTGCAATCTTTGAGAGCGCGTCTTCAACCCGCGAGGAAAACTTGCGATTGAAAAACGGAGGGATGCCCTCGTCTGCGGCTGCAAAAGCTTGCTGCAGAAGCTGCTCCAGACCCGCGTGGCGCAAGGCCGAGATCTCGACGATCGGGCAGCCAAGCTCTGCAGAAAGCGCCGCGACGTCAACCTCATCGCCGCGTTTGCGCATGATGTCGGTCATGTTCAGCGCGATGACCTGAGGGATCCCCATGTCAAGAAGCTGGGTCGAGAGGTAGAGATTGCGTTCGATGTTGGTGGCGTCGATGATGTTGATGATGACGTCTGGTTCTTCGATGATCAGGTAGTCGCGAGTCACAACCTCTTCTGAGGTATAGGGCGCCAGCGAATAGACGCCCGGCAGGTCGATGATGGCCGCCTCACGACCGTCTGTCCGGACCCGCCCCTCCTTCTTTTCGACCGTCACGCCCGGCCAGTTGCCCACATGCTGCGCAGAACCGGTCAGCGCGTTAAAGAGCGTGGTTTTTCCACTGTTGGGGTTGCCGACCAGCGCGATCTTGAGTGGAGTGTTCAAGGGGGTCGGCGTCACTGCTCCTCTCCTCTCACTGAACTTCTATCAGTGCGGCGTCCGCCTTGCGCAGGGATAGCTGATAGCCGCGGACTTTGATCTCAATCGGGTCGCCGAGCGGAGCCGCTTTGCGCACCTTGACCAGGCAACCTTTCGTGATCCCCATATCCAGGATGCGACGCTGCAAAGCGCCCTCCCCACGCACACGCAGAACCCGCGCGCTGCTTCCTATGGGTATATCTTTGAGTGTTGTCACTCTGCTCCCGCCTCTGGTTAGCCGCTGCTAACTCTGTCTGCCGTATACGAGTTTGCCACGGCTAACTCATGAAGTCAAGTGCCCACACCTGACACTCCCGTTACATTTTTTCAGCAAGCACCTATCTGACTTCCTCCGTGACAATCACCCCAGGGGTGATTGTCACGTATCATGAACATGATGCGAGTCTGTATCTGCGAATACGGCACCACATTGGGCACTATGTCATCAGAAAGATTTATCCAACATGTTCATTACCAGTGCGCACATCAGGTCTTTCTCCATCGGATGGCTCAAGGCGATCATCAGAGTAATAGCCGCGAGCGCGTTGCTTTCGATCGTGGGCGTTCCATCCGCCTTTTGTAGCAAGTCATTTTTATCCAGGAAGTACACGAAAAGCCCTGCCGCTGAGCGCTTGTTGCCATCAGCAAACGGGTGATCCTTAATTACCAGATACAGCAGGTTCGCGGCCTTTTCCTGCGCCGTCGAGTAGAGATCTTGCCCATCAAACGACTGATACAGAGCGCCCAGGATTCCCTTAAAGGCGTCACCACGCTCCTGCCCAAAAAGATCACTACCCTGCCCAAATGGCAACGCATCAATAAAAGCGCGCGCCTCAGCATATGTAAGCTCCCAGTCCGCATGATGGCCTTTAGGAGCAGTCAGCGTCTTATTGTCATAAGCCTCAAGCAGAGTGAGACCGGAAAGATACCGCTGCACCAGTTCTGCAATACCTGCTGTTTCCGGCTCAAGAGCACGCGTTGCAATGCTCAGCACCTGATTGAGCTGGTCCAGGCGCTGCTGATTGATCGTGTAACCTTGCACCAGATGATTATTAAGTACGCGGGTCGCCCACTGGCGAAATTGAGTACCTTGCAGCGATTTCACTCGATAGCCAACCGAGATAATTACATCAAGGTTATAATAATCTACTTGATAAGTTTTCCCATCCGCCGCAGTTGTTGCAAAATTTGCAACAACTGAATTCTGTTCAAGCTCCCCTTCATTAAACACATTCTTGATGTGACGCGAAATGGTCGATTTGTCACGCTCAAACAGAGTGGACAACTGGTCGAGAGTCAACCAGACCGTCTCCTCTTCCAGTTGTACGGCAAGTTCGACGCCGTTGGCGCCGGTGTAGATTTCGATCTCTTTGTTTACAGACTGTGCCTTTGATGTTGGTTGCTGCATGATGCACCATCCTTCATAACGTGGTGCGACTCTCGGAATAACTGCCAGCTACCCTAGTCTTACGACCCCTGGCAAGCCGCTTTCAATTTCAGTACCCATTATAGCCGAGGGGTCAGACATTACCGAAACAGATACCCCATGGAACTTGCATCTACTCATTTGCTCCAGCGTGAGGTAAAAATCATCCAAGAACCAGACTGATGCACTACAATCTTCTCCCCGTATGCTTGACAGACACACCACTAATAACACAAAATTATAGAAGATTATAAGAGTACAAAAGAAATTATAAATAAGCAAAGGACAAAGCCGGTGACCAATAGCAACACCTTTCTTCCTACCTTTGGCAACAAGCCAAAACATATCATTGGGCGTAGTGGGATTACTGCCGACTTTCTGGAAGGGCTCTCGCTTCCCATTGGCCATCGCCAACGAGCCACCATGCTCATAGGCCAAAGAGGCACGGGCAAAACCACCCTCTTATTGGAATTTGCTGACCTTGCGCAACAGGCAGGGTTTGTGCCCGCGCGCGTAACGGCAAACGACGAAATGCTCGATGAGATTATCCAGCTGATTCAAATTAACGGTTCTCATTTTGTGCCTGCTGAAAAACCTAAAATCAAAGGCGTTTCTGCCGGCGCAATGGGTTTTTCGCTCGGCCTGACCTTTACTGAAGAAGCGAAAACCCAGTTTGGACCTCGTATAAAACTTAGTCTGCTCTGTGATGAGCTTGCAAAACACAACAAAGGAATCCTCATTTTGGTAGATGAGGTGCAGCCAAACGCCCCTGCGATACGCACATTAGCTACAACCTACCAACACCTTGTAGGAGAGAACAAGAATATCGCCCTCGTGATGGCGGGGCTGCCTACCTCCATGTCAGCCGTGCTCAATGACGATATACTCACATTTTTGAATCGCGCCTACAAGGTTTACCTTGAGCCGCTTCCGTTGGGCGAGATCAGCGTTGCCTACGCCACAGAGTTTGAAAAGCAGGGAAAGACAATCGCCTCGGAGGTTTTAGAGGAGGCTGCGCTGGCCACTAAGGGCTACCCGTATCTGTATCAGCTCATCGGGTATTACATTCTTGGCTTTGCGCAAAACGCTGACACAATCACAGAAGAAATCGTCAGGCGGGCTATCAGCACATCTAAGCGCGAGATGATCGAAAGCATCTTCGCCGCTGCGCTCAAGCCGCTTTCTGCGCGTGATAAGGAGTTTTTGGAAGCGATGTCAAAAGACCAGGATGCCAGCAAAATCTCCGATATCAGTGAGCGTATGGGCGTCAGCAGGACTTACGCGCAAAGCTATCGCTTACGACTGATCGAGTCTGGCGTTATTGCACCTGTCGCGCGCGGGGAACTGAGCTTCGAAATCCCCTACCTGGGCGAGTACCTCCGCGGTGAATTTTGAGGCAAGCCTTAAGCTCGCGCACGCTACTTCGGGCTGAGGCGCGCCGGGTCGTCGCGCCCTACGGGCTGGCATCAGCCAGAACCGCCACAGCTGTCGCCAGAGCAGCCACTTCTGGCGTCAGCCAGTAGACGTTTTGTCTGGCAGAGACTGTGTAGGGCGCGTAGAGGCGGCGCGCCTTGTCCGGGCTGGCAGCGACAACGGCAGTCAGTTCATCTGGGCTTTGATTTTGGCGAAGGTTTTGTTGCTAATGACGTGCTCGATGCGGCAGGCGTCTTCGCTGGCGGTCTTGGCGTCAACGCCCAACGATTCCAGGAACTTTGTCAGGGTCACGTGGCGGTCATAGACCGCGACCGCTTTCCGCTTGCCCCGCGCCGTCAGCCGGAGGCCCCCGTCGCCTTCCATCGCAAGGTAGCCCGAACTTTTCAGGTTCGACATGGCGCGGCTCACGCTGGGTTTTGTCACGTTGAGATAGGCGGCCACATCAACCGAGTGGACTACCGCGGCCTGCTCCCCTAGCACGAGGATGGCCTCCAGATACATCTCTCCTGATTCCTGCAATTTCATGGCGTCAAGTATAGCATCCTGCCGCAGGCAAGAAAACCAGCTTCCCCAGAACAGATGCCAACAGATGCCACTAAAGCAAGAAGGAGGGATGCCCTCTTTTCGACGTTGTTTCATTTTGAGTCAATTCGCCAGTAGCCAGCAGCGCTACCAGGCGTTGGGAGCAGCTTTACGCTACCGACTTCGCGGACGCGCGCGCGGCTTTATGAGTCAGCTTGTTTGCGCCTGCGTGCCAGCAGGAACACTATCAGTGCGCCTGCGATCACTGACGCAATCAGCACGCCTGCCAAAAGCGGAATGCTGTCGCCCGTTTTGGGTAAGTCGCCGGGATAATTGGGGCCTTTATAGGTGTTAAGCAGATTATAGCCGCTCACCGCATGCGTATAATGCGGGACATTGCCTTCGTCTACCGTGTAGGTGATCGCCGCACCCGCCGCGTCATTTTTGGGCAGCTGCACAGACCACTTCCAGCCACCCGCCGCCGTCACCGTGAACTCTTTTACGACACTCTGGCCGTTTTTGATAGCAACAGAAATGCTGTCCGGTCGATCGCTTTGCGGCGCCGTGCCATACTTCCAGGTCTTGGTACCGGCAACCACCACCGTATCTGCGGGAACTGATCCCTGATGATAGCTCGGGTCAAAGTCGACTGTGGGAGCCTTCTCGCCATTCTCCAGGTACACGATGACTAAGGGGTCCTCATCATTGGTGATATAGAACTTGATCGTGTACACCCGCGGATCCAGCGTGTATCCGCTGCGCGATGGCGTTGCGTTTTTCAGCTCATAGGTATAGACGCCCGTTTTGGTGAAATTGATCGGCCCCATCTGCAGATGATCGTTGCCGGTGATGCTGAAGGTATAGCCGCTCGCATCGCTGCCCGCAGGCATTGGATTTGACGCGTCCAGCGGCGTGAGCCGATACGCAAAGGTGGCGTCTACCCCCCGCATTGGGCTGTCACTGGTAAAGACCTGGCTTACCGGAAGCGTCGCTTGCCCCAGCGGTAGCGCAGAAGCCACCGCAACAGGTAAGACGCCCATCAGGCAGACCATGGCCACCGCGCAAGCAAGCAGAATTCTCAGCAGGCGCCGGGTCCGAACCCGAACCGTCTGCCGGATCGTTCTATGAAAGCCGAGCGGGTTCACTTATCTGTCCCCCGCAGGCGTTAAGTCCTGCCCCTTTTGGCGCCGCTTCCGGCGCCTCACAAGAAAAACCACCAGCACCACGATCAACAAGAACGGGAGCGCCACCATGACAATCCGCAGCGGCACTGAAGCGCTCGCCCAGAAATTAAGCACGGCGTCTACGCCGGAAATGCCGGTCCTGCCCGCCGACCCAGACGACGCAAAGGGATCACCGTGTACGTCATCGGTGATCTTTGCCAGCAAGATATCGCGCCCGTTAGTGGTGGCCTCAGAACACGTGGACAACAAGACGATACGGTCGGTCGGCGTCACCGATACCTCCGCCCGCAGGTGCGTCGCGCTACGCTTCAGCAGGTCCAGATAGGCCTGCGCGTCTTGCGCGCTCACTTTGGTCCGGTAGATGGCGCTGTCATAGGCGTCAACATGCATGAACTCAAAAAACTCCAGCCCCTGCTCGCGCCCGCCATAGTACAGAACCCCATATTTGCGGGCGTTGAAATAGCTCAGGTCAGCAAACAGCCCGATCTCGCCAAACATCGTGTCCTTGTTCATGTGATGGCCGTAGATGATCGAAGAAAAATCGCTGAAATCCGGGCTACAGTCCGCGTCAAGAAAGAGCGATCCAGAAAGTGAGTACTTCCCGGTTGCGTCGGTATTGATGTATTTGAGGTTATCTTTTGCCTGCGCCACCGGGTAATCGATGTGCGTCCCGTAGACGGTCAGCCAGGAGACCACCTCCGGATTGATGGTCTGCAGGTCCTTAAACGAAAGCCCCTGGTTTAAAGCGCTGGGCTTATAGGCCGCATACCGCGCCGAGTCCGCCACAGCGTATACCTGGTGGGAGTCCCACAGGGCGTAGCCGCCACAAACCAGCAGCAGCAAGATGACAACCAGAATCGCCAGATTGACGACGCTGTTCGCCGCTTTAACTGCCTGTGCGCCAATTTTGCTGGCTACGCCCATGTGGTCCTCCTTTCCTCAGGTATCGACTCTTATGATCCGGGGCGGTAACCCTCTTTGGGAGAGGGGTCGCGCCTTTGGCGGCAAGCCTCTCCGCGAGAGGGGTCGCGCCTTAAGCCTTCGTGGTTATGCGGTTGCGCTTGCGCGACTTTGTCACAACGTACACGACAACAGCGCCAACTGCCAGAACAATCAGGCCGATGTAGGGCAGATTGTTGATGAGCAGGCCGGTCGGGGTGATGTCGGGCAGGTTATTGGTGTAGTCTGCCTTGTTGACGCTCTCACTGACGAGGTAGGCGCCCGTATCCAGAGCGACGCCCGCAGCAGCGGTATGGTGGTCCGCTGGAGACGTATAGGTCCCTGCGGCATCATTGCCGAGCACGTCTACTGCCGGAACATAGCTGGGTGTGCCCAACTCTTTGACATCAAAAGTCGCGCCCACCGGGGTATCGATGAACACCAGTTTCTGTCCATGCTGAAGGCTATAGGTGAACTCTTCGCCGGAAGTGACGGTAATCAGTCCGGTCGTGGTGCTGACCGTGACTCCGGTCCCCGTTACGCTGTTTGGGGTCGGATCAAGGATGATTTCGCCCGCCGCATTAAGGATGTAGGCCTTATAGGTCGGCGCCGTTGCAGTAAAGGGCACCGGACTGGCCGTCACTGATGAGGGCGGAAGATCACCATCAGGATCATAGGACACATCCGGCGCTTTCACGGTCATGGTGTAAGGGAAGTACAGCGTCATATCTGCATAGGAACCAGTGACCTTCTTGCTGACTGCAAGGTTTGGATTGGTAATCGAACCCAGATGGGTGTGCATATAGGTGTTCGTGAAGACCATCCCCTGCTCGCCGGGGGTCGGATCGACCTTAAAGTCGGCTGTCTGGTCGCTGTTGTCCACCGTGGTCACCACGTCGCTGACTGCCCGGACATACAGGCCGCCGATACCGTCGTTAGCCACAAAGACATAGAGCTTATACGATGCGGGCGAGTAAACCATTTCTTGTCCCGAACCCGCGACAAAGGTGGTCGAATTGGTTGCGTCCTCTGTGATATCGTACACATAGATTCCGGCATGCGGGAACGTGACGCCATCGAAGATGCTGTCTTCCGACTCTTGCGTGTAGGTCGCGGTGTTCGCGTCAGCAGTCGCAGCCGTACCATGGCTTGCAGGCGAATAGTCGATCGACGCAGGCATATTGAGCGCTGGCATATTGCCCGCCGTAGCCGCGTCAACGCCGTCAACACTGACCGCTGTCGCTGTAAACTTGAAGCTCGCCGTAGGAATCGTCGTGCCGACCGGCATCTGCAGCACCTTCGTGATAACCGCGATTACCGACTCCCCTGGCGTGTCGGATTCGATGGCGCCAACGCCACCGCTCGCCTCAACAGCAGCAGTAGAGCCCGCTGGCAGATCCCCGTTCGTGATGGCCGTATCAACATCACTCTGGTTGTTGTAGCCATTGGGCGACTGCGCCGCAAAGGCAGACGATATGCTCGCCAGGCACAACGCGAACGTGAGCATGATCGCCACTACTAGTTTCGTCTTTTTCATTTTTGAGCCCTCCCCAGGAATAAGTGTTTTTCTTCTATGTCAACATGAACCAGGTTCATGATTTTTTTCGTCTTGCAAAGCCCTTTTGGCCCTTTCTCTTGATCGCCCGTCGCCTCTTCTGCCCTAAAAGTTCCGTCGCCTGATGACCGTAATGGTTGTACCGAGCGTGTCCTTCGTGTTCACTGGCCCGTAAATGCGGCTGTCGGTCGCGTTTTGCCGCGCGTCGCCCAGCACAAATATCTGGCCTTTGCCGAGCGTCAGCGGAAGGTCCGCGCCCTTTGCGTAGCGCACCGTCTTCTGGTAGATGCCCGGCTCCTGCTGAAGCGCCCCGTTAACAATCAGTCCAACGTCTGTGATGTCAACGGTGTCACCCGGCCCCGCAACGACCCGACGCACCTCAAGGGCGCCCCGGTACTTCACCACCACAAGATCGCCGACCGCATAGTCCTTATCCAGACGGTAAAAAACCACCACGTCGCCGTCTTTGACCATGGGCGCCATATCAGGATCGGTGTTGCGATCAAACCCATAGACAAAGCTGAAGACCAGAACAAAGGCCAGCACGACCGCCGCGACCTTGACCCCAAGGGACCCGAGGTCGCGCCAGACAGAAGACTTCTGCGGCTGCTCCTCTGGTCGCTCCTGCGACCGCTCCTCTGGCCGCTCCCGCACCACTCTAACCACCTCCCCTCTTCAACTTGCGACGGCCAGCCCATGCGCTACCTGCGGTAATCACACAGGCAAGTACGCCCGCCAGAAGGAGTATCGGGAGCTCCGCCACGCTACTTCCCGCATCCACACCACTTGGTACCACCGGCTTGTATTCGTTGGTAAAGGCGTAAACGGGATTGTGCGACAGAGTCAACTTACCCGTATCGTTACCGTCAATAAAGACAGGCGACGGGCCACTCTCCATTATTGAGGTTTTGTAGTCGGGATCCTCGGTCTCTTTAATCTGAATAACGTCGTTAACCAGGACATTTTGCACCGTGATGCTCTGCCCATGAGATAGCTCGATGGTCGCGACGCCGTTTTCATCAAAGGACAGCGTACCATCATCCGGGGCAATCGCGTCGACGCCAGCAACCAGGCCGCCAACATACGGAAAATCGCCCTTGATCGGGTCGCCATGGGAATCCGTAAGCGTCACCGTAAAGGTGAACTTCTTGCTCTGGTCAGCAAAAGCGCCCTCTACTACCTTCGAGAGCGTCAACGTTGTTTCGCTCCTCCTGTAGGTATTACTGAAGTAAGCCTGGTAGACCTTGGTGGCTTCGGCTGCAGGAGGCGTCGTAAACGTCATCGACTGGGTATCAATGTAGGGAGTCCAGGCTGTCAGTGTGGTTTCATCCGATCCGCTGTCTTTAGTCACACCCAGCGGCACGGTCGAAGTCCAAGTGTAGCCCGCGTCCAGCAGGTCGCTGGAAGATATTTCTTTGATCGTATACGTCGTATCGGGCTCCAGAGCAATGGGCGTTGTTCCGTCTCCAGCAAAAAATTGCATGGAACCTGTAATATCGCCACCCGTCATCGTGACTATGGCAGTAGACAGGAGTGTGCCGTGGTTATCGTACAGGCCAAAGGTCGCGATATAAGGAACACCGGTTGGCATGTCGCCCGGATCCAGTCCGTCTACTTCTTTGTTGACAAAGATGCCCTGCGTGACGTAGTACAGCCGTAAGACACTATTTGCTTCGGTGAGCGTAAATTGAGTAGCCCGTTTAAGATCAGTTGAACCAGGGAGAATCGTGCCCGTGGTTGACTTATCGATCAGTACTGACCTCTGGAGCGTATAGTCAGTGAAATCACCGGTATGCTGAGCCATAATCAAAGTCTTGGCAGGCGCCCGTCCTGTCTCCGTGCTCGCCGTCTGCAATTCGCCATTTACGTAATATTCGATCGTGTAAGTCATATCGGCGTTAAAAACAACTTTATCCAAAAGATTGCCCTGAGTCTTGTTGTTGCCTGCCGTATTACCGCTCACAAACAGAAAACGCACCACGTAGACCCCATCTGGGACTGTATACTCGCCAGTATAATCTGCGCCACCATTGCCGTTGTTCCATGATCCGTTAGCATCAATAATAGTTGTTACAGATGTTCTCTCATCATCACTGAGCGTCGTGGTTTTATTTGGTGATCCGGGAGCATTTTGCGGAATATTGGCCAGATCAACGTCAGTTGTGGGCATGATAACCACATACATGGTGTCTTCTCCTGGCGCTGTCGCAAGGCGCCCCGCGTGGGCCAGGCTCCAGGAAAGCGACTCGCCCGGTGTTACCAGCACGTCCTGATAAAGCGTTCCTTCATAGTTTGCATTCAGCTCCGCAAACCGCAGGCCCTCAGCAGGAGCTACGTTGTAGATGGAAAGCGGCGGAGTGTTATTCATTTCAATCTGTAGATCTTGTGAAGTCGTATGCCAGCACAGACCAACCGTACCATCAGTAAAATTTGAATAGTTCGCATTTCCACCAGAACGAAGCGTTGTGCCAGGCGGATTTTCAAAGCCGCCATTTTGGATGGCGGTATAGTAGGGAACCTGATAGGAAGCTGATTCGACCTGTGAGTCATCGCTAAGGGTTGCAACTACTTTGTAATACATCTGTGCGCCACCATCTAAAGCAACGTTGACGCTGCCCCCCTCAAGGTCGTCGACGCCCGGAAACAGTACCGGTTGAGCATCCTCAGGATCAGTTACTTCCGTATAGGGACCACCAAGCGTACTGCTCTTGTACCAGGTGTAGCTAGCGACAGTCCCTGCTCCTGACCAAGCGGCATTAAGCTTTCCGTCTGTCATAATGGTATCAGCAATTTGCAGTTGAGTATTTGTTTTGATATTGATAGTAACAGTAACAAATTCTGCTGGCGTACCTGCCCCCCGTCGGCAAGTTAATACGATTTGTGTGTCCATCCCATAGGTAACCGGCCCGGCGGTACCTCCCCCGCCGGACGTAAAGTTTGAAGAAGGTACGTTGTTAACGACCATGCTCCAAATGGTGAGATTGCTGTTCACCTTGACAGTGATATCACTTGTTCCGCCTGATGCAAGTGACGTGTCATTAAGAATATAGGAAAAATCCAGGTTTCCGATTGGCGTGGTAGTCTGCGTAAGATTAATAGCCCCACCATTTAATGTAGCCGCAGTAACCGAAGACAGGATGATTGCATAGGTGGAAAAATGCTCGACGTCAAAAGAGACGCCTGAATCCGTCACGCTCACTGGCGTCATCAATGTTTCTGGTTGCTGATTATTTTCAGAAAGATAAACTAACGATAGGTCACCAGCATTCACGTCAGCGGGCATATCTGGCACGTCGATGGTGACTTTCAGGGAGTTGTCAAACATATACTTGGCGCCGTCAGCCCGGTAAACCGCGATATCGTAAGCGACTAAGACGTCGGCGTCTGCTAAGGGAGGGAGGTCTACCGGAAAGGCAACCGCATAGCCGCCGACCGGCAGCTCACCGCTCACGCGCACCGTTGAGCCCGTGACAAGTTTCGTCAAACTGGCGTCGTTGTACACCGTGGCAAGAAACACCTGGTCGGCCAGAGCGCCCGTATCGGTCGCAAGCGTACTGGCGCTGGCTGGCGCCGCAGAGGTCGCAGGGGGCGGCGTAGCCGAGGTGTTCTGACTTACGGCAGCATTCAAGCCCCCCGTTTCTGCAGAAGCAGAAGACTCGGGAAAAAATGAAGGCATGATAAGCGCTGCCAGTGCCAGCGCAATGATCGCCGCTCTAAGCTTAACCCCCGACCGCATGTTAAAGTTACTTCTTCCCCATCCTCAGTGAACCCTCCCCGAGATGCCCATATTGTATATTCATCGCCATACTGATATTCCGTGAGCCCATTCACACAGAATAAATCACTTTCTATTATTACAAAAAATGACAGGACTGTTCAAGTTCGGAGACCTTCTGGTTACCGTTACGTTTAAATGTTATCAATTTTGTAGCGTTAGGGATTTTACGATGTCAGGCCCCTTTCAGGCGCGCGGGGACCTGCTTCTTGCCGCGGCGAAAGATAAAAGCCCGCTCTCTTTTTCAGGGAGCGGGCTTTTGTGCGTCAGTGTGCTTTGGGGTCTGACACGCTACGTGCTCAGGCCCTTTTTTTAGTGATGGCGGCGCGGCCTGCGATCGTCTCCGCCTCCACGATCATCGCGGCGAGGACGATTGCGATCGAAGCCACCCCTGTTGCCATGGCCACCACGATCGTCACGACCACCACCGTTCCAGCTGCCCTCGGGGGCATCCGGCTTGTTCAGGCGATCCAGCGACACCTTGCCGTTGTCATCGACTTCCAGGACGACCACGTCGACCTCATCGCCGACGTTCAGTACGTCCTCGACCTTGCCGATGCGGCCATTGGCCATCCGTGAGATGTGCAGCAGGCCATCCTTG
>Ga0123357_10000213_pt1 | contig 54561 bp, 57 predicted proteins | sample TergutEmb28metaG_FD_89873 | JGI IMG/M metagenome (GOLD analysis project Ga0123357, IMG submission 89873) | Embiratermes neotenicus P4 segment gut microbial communities from Petit-Saut dam, French Guiana - Emb289 P4 | ecosystem: Host-associated > Arthropoda: Insects > Digestive system > Gut ...
GATGTTGTAATCGATGAAATAGCCCACGTAGTACACGCCCGGAGGCGGCGCGCTGGCTGCTTGGATGCCGGTGATACCGGGCACATAGTGGCCGTCGGCCTGAGCGCCGGTGGCGGCTAGGGTACCCAGCAGGGCCAGGGCCGCTGCGGTGATGTTTGTCTTTTGCATATGGTTGTCTCCTCGTTTTTTTATTTGATTTGGTTGGCGGCTTCATCCCGGGTTGAATGGGCATTGCCAAAAAGCAAGATGTAGGTCGGGGCGAGCAAAGCGATGCCCTGCATCGCTATTGCGCCGCGACGCCTGAATGTTGGGGTTCGCTTTGCTCGCCCCAACCTACAAATAGGTTCCGATGAAATGCGGATCGAATCAGGTGGTGCGCGCCACGTCCTTGAGCAGACCGCGTTCCTTGGCCATGGTCATGGCTGTGTCTTCGATCATGTCTTCCTGGCCGCCGATCATCTTCTTGCGGCCGAGTTCGACCAGGATGTCGCGCGCCGGCACGCCGAAGCGGGCCGCGGCGCGTTTGGCCGGAAGCACGAACGTGGAGTACACGCCGGCGTAGCCGAGCGTCAGTGATTCGCGGTCCACGCGCACGAGGTGATCCATCATCGGCACGATGATGTCCTCGGCCACGTCCATCAGCTTGAACAGATCGACGCCGGTTTCGATGCCCATGCGCTCGCACACGGCGGCGAACACTTCCAGCGGCGTATTGCCGGCGCCCGCGCCGAGGCCGGCGGCGGAGCCGTCGATGCGGCGCGCGCCCGCTTCGATGGCGGCGATGGAATTGGCGACGCCCATGCCCAGGTTGTGATGGCCGTGAAAGCCGATTTCAGTCTCGGGCTTGAGCACCGCGCGCAAGGCCGCGACTCGGTCGGTGACATCAGCCGGCAGCATGTAGCCCGCCGAATCGGTGATGTAGATGGTTTGCGCGCCATACGATTCCATCAGCTTGCCTTGCTGGGCCAGGCCCTGCGGATCGTTGAGGTGAGCCATCATGAGAAAGCCGGTGGCGTCCATGCCCAGCTTGCGCGCGAACGCGATGTGCTGCGGCGAGGTATCGGCTTCGGTGCAGTGCGTGGCGACGTGCACGCTGCGCGCGCCGCAGTCGTAAGCCGACTGCAAATCCCGCATGGTGCCCATGCCGGGAATCAGCAGGACGGAGATCTTGGCCTGCTTCATCTTCGGCGCTACGGCTTTCAGGTAATCCTCGTTGCTGGCGAGCGCGAAGCCGTGTTGCAGCGAGTTGCCGCCCAGGCCGCCGCCGTGGGTGACCTGGATCATCGGCACGCCGGCATCATCGAGCGCGGTGGCTACCTTGACCATTTGCTCGACCGAAATCTGCTCGCGCTTGGCATGCATGCCATCGCGCAGGCACATGTCATGCAGCATGACCTTGCGGCCCTTCAAACTGCTTGGACTGCTCATCACGCGGCCTCCGTGGCTTTGAGCTGGAGCGTTCCAGCCAGAATTTCTTCGGCGAACATCTCGGCGGTCCGGCATGCGGCCGCGGTCATGATGTCCAGATTGCCCGCGTACTTCGGCAGGTAGTCGCCGAGTCCGGCCACCTCCATGAACACCGACACGCGCTTGCCGTCGAACACCGGGCCATTGACGAGGCGATAGCCCGGGACATATTTCTGCACCTCGGCAATCATCGCCAGCACCGAGTCGATGATGCGGGCCTGATCCGGCGCGTCATCGGTCATACAGTTGATGGTGTTGCGCATGATCAGCGGTGGCTCGGCCGGATTGATGATCGCGATGGCCTTGCCGCGCCGGGCGCCGCCGACCTGCACGATGGCGTTCGAAGTGGTGTAGGTGAATTCGTCCAGGTTCATGCGCGTGCCCGGGCCGATCGACTTGGAGGCCAGCGTGGCGACGATCTCCGCATAGTCCACCGACTGCACGCGGGCGACGGCATTGACGATCGGAATCGTGGCCTGGCCCGCGCACGAGATCATGTTGACGTTCATTTCCGCTTTGTCGGCGTGCTCGCGTAAATTGACCGGGGGAACGCACAGGGGGCCGATGGCGGCCGGCGTGAGGTCGATCATCATCACGCCCAGCTCATTGAGCTTGCGCGAGTTTTCCGCATGCACGTAGGCCGATGTCGCATCGAATGCGATCTGAATACCATCGTCCAGCACATGAGGTAGCAGGCCATCCACGCCATCGGCGGTGGTTTTCAGACCCATGTCGCGCGCGCGCGCCAGTCCTTCGGAGGCAGCATCAATGCCGACCATCCACACCGGCTCCAGCACCGGGCTGCGTTTGACCTTGTAGATCAGGTCGGTGCCGATGTTGCCCGAACCGATCAAGGCGCATTTGATTTTTTTCATGGTCTTATAGCTCTTGCGGTTTTTCGTTCTGCTTGGCCGCGTTGCGCTCGGCCAGCGTGACGCCGCCGACCGAAAATTCATCGTCACCGTGTTCGGTGATAAGAATCCGCACCGTGGAGGGGCTGACCTCCAAAGCGGTGGCAACCGCCTGACTCATCGCTACCATGACGCGGCGTTTCTGCTCGGTGGTTCTTCCCGCCGCAAGGTGCATTTCAATGATGGGCATGACAATGTTCCTTCAACAATTGAGCCACCCCGGCCTGACGTCCGGGGATTCCTCGATACGGTCCAGGGGAGCCTTCGGCTCCATAAACGATTGCTCGCAATCCCCGTCATAAATAACGGGGATTGCGCTCGACGCGTGTTCAAACAAAGCGCACCGACACGCTGCCCAGTTCCTGGTAACGGGCCGTCACGTAGTCACCGGCTTTGACGGCGATGGCTTCCGTAATGCCGCCGCTCATCACGAAGCTGCCTACCGGCAAGTCCTCGCCAAGTTCATGCAGCACGCTGACCAGCAGGACGATCGCATCGGCCGGATGCCCCATGACGGCGGCCGATGCGCTCATCGTCACGGCCTCGCCGTTCTTTTCCATCACCACGCCCAGCGTGTCGAGGTCGAGTTCATCGGCGTAGCGTGCGCGGCCACCGGCCACGTAACGAGCAGACGATCCGTTATCCGCGACGACGCTCGGGAGGTCGAACTTGAAACCCGAGAAACGCGAGTCGATGATCTCGATCGCCGGTACAACGAAATCCGTGGCGGCCAGCACTTCGTCGCGTGTCACCTTAGCGCCGGCAAGGCGCGTCTTGGTGACGAAGGCGACTTCGCATTCGACACGCGGGTGCACCAGATCCGACGTGGTGACAGCCGAATTCTCGGGCCGCGCCATGTCGGCCAGCAGGAAGCCGATCGAGGGCACGTTGACGCCCATTTGCTGCATCTTGGCTTTCGACGTCAGCCCCGCTTTCCAGCCGGTCTGCCGGCGGCCTTGCGCCAGCCAGCGGCGGCGCAACTCCATCTGCACCGCATAGCCATCGGCGAGGGTCATGCCGGGAAAATCGTCGGTCAGCTTTGGGATCGCCTTGGCGTTCACTTGCGCGGCTTCGATGCGGTCGGTCAGGCGTGCGATGTCCTCGCGGCTCAAGCTTATGTTCACAGGGCGCTCCTTCCATGAAAGCGGGCACGGCATGTGCCCAGGCCGCCCACCTGGCAGACGAGTTCGTCGCCATCGGTCACCGGAACCAGCGACGACTGCGAACCCGACAGAATGATTTCGCCGGCGCGAAACGGCAGGCCCAGTTCGCCCAGGGTATTGGCCAGCCAAACCACGGCATTGACGGGCGAGCCTTGCACCGCCGCGCCGACGCCGGTGGAGAACAGTTCGCCGTTCTTGCGCAGCACCATGCCGGCCAGGGTCAGATCGAGCTTGCGCGGATCGCCCTTGACGTCGCCGAGCAGGAAGACGCCGCAGGAGGCGTTGTCGGCCACGGTGTCCTGGATTTTGATTTTCCAGTCGCGGATGCGCGAATCGACGATCTCGAAACACGGCGCGACGTAAGCGGTGGCGCGGATCACGTCGGTGGCGGTGATGCCGGGGCCTTGCAGGTCGCGCTCCAGGACAAAGGCCAGCTCGGCCTCGGCCTTGGGTTGGATCAACTGGTTTAGATCGACGCCCTCGCTTTCGCTGCGCACCATGCCCGATGTCAATTGCCCGAAATCGGGTTGGAAAACGCCGAGGAGGTCCTGAACCGGCTTGCTGGTGACGCCGATTTTTTTGCCGACGATGGTCTCGCCGGCGTCGACGCGGCGGCTTACGGTGCGCAGTTGAATCGCGTAGGCATCGCGCAGGCTGATGTTTGGCTCGCGCTCGATCAGCGGAGACAGAACGCGGCGCGCTTTCCAGGCGTCATACAGCTCGTCGCCGAGCCGTTCGATGGTGTGGGCATCCATGCTCAAATTCCCTCAGAGTTTGACGCAGACATTGCGCAGCTCGGTGTAGAACTCCAGCGAGTGCACGCCGCCTTCGCGGCCGATGCCGGATTGTTTGGAGCCGCCGAAAGGTGTGCGCAGATCGCGCAGGAACCAACTGTTGATCCAGGTGATGCCGACCTCGATCGCCTCGGCCATGCGGTGCGCGCGGCCGAGGTCGTTGGTCCAGATCGTGGTCGACAAGCCGTAGCGATTGGCGTTGGCCAAGGCCGCCACTTCTTCTTCGCTGTCGAAGGGGCGAATGTGGCAGCACGGGCCGAAGATTTCCTCGCGCACCACCGCGGCGGTCTCGGGCAGGCCGGTCCAGATCGTCGGCTGCACCCACGCGCCATTGGCCAGTTCAGGCGGCATGGCTGGAACGCCGCCGCCGGTCACCACCGTTGCGCCATCGGCCACTGCCTTGGCGTAGTACGAGAGCACCTTGCGCTTGTGCTCCTGGCTGATGAGCGGGCCGTAGTTGGCCCCTTTGTCTGTCGGGCGACCGTACTTGACCGCCTCACAGCGCGCTTTCAGCGCCGCGACAAAGCGCTCGAAGATCGGCCGTTCGACGTACACGCGCTCGGTGCCCAGGCACACCTGCCCGGTGTTCATGAAGGCCGAGCGGAAGATGCCTTCGCAGGCATCCTCGAAGTTGCAGTCGGCGAACACGATGCCCGCGTTCTTGCCGCCCAACTCGAATGAGACATCGCGGATGCCTTCGGCGGCGGCTTTCATGATGGCGGTTCCGGTGCTGGTCTCGCCGGTGAAGGTGATCGCATCGACCTCTTCGTGCCGGGTCAGAAATTCTCCCGCTGCATCCGGACCGAACCCATGCACCACGTTGTAAACACCCGGCGGTACGCCGACCGCGTTCATGACTTCACCGAGCAGAGCCGCGGTGGCCGGCGTCTCTTCCGAAGGTTTGACGACCACGGTATTGCCGCAGGCCAGGGCCGGGCCGACTTTCCAGGTCATCAGCATGAAAGGCGCATTCCACGGGCTGATGACGGCCACCACGCCCTTGGGCTTGCGGATCGAATAGTTCAGCGCGCCGCGGCCATCCGGCGTGTCCATCCGGAAACTCTCGGTGGGCACGTTTTTGATGGTATCGGCGAAGATTTTGAAGTTCGCGGCCCCGCGCGGCACGAAAGCGTGCGCAATCACATGGTGCGGCTGGCCGGTGTCGGCCTCCTCGGCCGCAACGAAGTCGTCGAAGCGTTGGGTGATGCCGTCGGCAATGGCGTAAAGCATGTCTACGCGGGCTGCCACGTTCATGCGTCCCCAATCACCGTGGAGCGCCGCACGTGCCGCCGCCACCGCGGCATCGATCTCGGCTTGGCCGCCTTCGCAGACGCGCCCGATCAGTTGACCGTCAAGCGGCGAACGTTTCTCGAAAGTTCGCCCGTCGCTTGAGTCCTGGTATTTGCCGTTGATGAAGTGCTGGATTGAGTTCATGGATCTGGTAGATATGTTCGGCCGGGTTGTAGGTTGGGGTGAGCGAAGCGATGCCCAACAGTTAGACGTCACGGTGCGATAGCCATTGTTGGGGTTCGCTTTGCTCACCCCAACCTACACCGGCGATCAATGAATGAGACTTAGGTCAAAACGGTCAGGAAGCTCTCGTGCAGCTTGCGCTGCGGGTAGTCAAGACCCGGGCCGAGGCTTTCGAACTCCCAATCGGTCGGGATCCAATCCGGATAGGGCTGGTAGCCGCCGGCGAAGGTCTCGAAACGGTTGCCCGAAGGATCGAACGCGTAGATGGTTTCGCCGCGCGTGATGCCATGACGGGTCGGGCCGATGTCGATAGGCACCTCGTTCATCGACATGATGTCGCCGGCACGCAGGGTCTTTTCCCATGAATTGAGCCAGAACGAAACATGGTGCAGCTTGCCGGGTTGCTCGTGCACCACGAAGGCGACATCGTGCGATTTGTGCCCGCACGACAGCCAGATGGCGGCTTCGCCCGCGGGCCCGCCCTTGGGCATGAACACGCGTTCGACGAGGTAGAAGCCCAGCACTTCCATGAAAATTTTCTTGTTCTGGTCGATGTTCGGGCCGTACATCAGGCAATGGTCCATACGCACCGGCGCGATGCCTCTTTCCGAATTTTTTAGGTCCCACGGTGGAGGGTTCAGATTCGGTAAGCCGTTGCCGACCTGTGTTTTCTCCGCGTACAACTCAATCAAGTGGCCAGACGGGAGCTCAAAGCGCACCCGCTCACCGGTTTCGAGCATGTCGCCGGCAGGAATGCGCTCGGTCTTGAGGCCGTACGCCTTCAGGTCCGCATCAAATTTTTCGAGTGTCGCCTTGTCGAGCACCTTGAAGGCAAAGAAGTCGAGTCCCGCCTGGTCGGCCTGCCGCAGCACGAGGCTGTTGTGGTCGCGCTCGTCCCAGCACTTGTAGTAGACGCGTCCCTGCTTGTCACGGCCCGTCTCCACCAAGCCGAGCACATCACCATAAAACTTCGTTGCGGCAGCCATATCGAGCACGCGAATTTGTGCGTGTCCGGGGCGCAATACACCTGTCAATGCCATTTTTCGTCTCCTTTAAAAATTTCGATAAAACAACATGACGATCTCCGTCGCCTTAGGAAAAACGCTGCGCCGAAATCATTCCGCTTCCAAAACCTTTAGCGCCGTACCACGTGTTGCAGCTTTCCAATCACGCGTAGCAGGAGGTTGCTACGCGGGTAGATGCAGCAAGCCAGAACTTCCCGATTGGCTTCATCCTCCTTGGACACATGGGCTCTGCTCATGACCGTTTGACTGTATTCGCCCGAAACAACCTTGACCTTGCAGACGCCGCAGCCCCCGCCGCGGCATCCCACCGGGATGCCGCGCTTGCCGGAGCGGGCCAGCGCCTTGAGCGCGGATTCAGCCTCGTTGCACTGAAACGATTCGCCCGTCTCTTCGAGCATGACTTGGTACACCAGATCACTCCTCAGGCGGCGGACAGCGTATTGAGGCCGGGGGTCTGAAAGCGGATCTGGTCCTTGTGCTCGATTCCGTTTTCCTTGAGGCTCAGATTGAACTGAGGCTGCCAGGGCTGGTTGGATTTCAGCCATTGAACTTTCGTCCAATCGACTTTTTCGGCATCCGGGTCGGGCTGGATCAGCGTCTTCAGCGGCCCTTCGACAAATTCGCGGAATTTCATTTGCGGTGGCACGCAGGTCAAAAACGCCGACGCAAAAAGCAGATGGTGATCCCTGCTCACGTAAACGAGTTGCTGGCCAAGAAACTTGTCGACGCTGTCGCGGGGTACGCCGATGTATTCCTTCAATGCGGCTACAGGCATTTTGATTCTCCCGGGTCAGGTGTTGGTGGTCGCCAGACCGCGCCACTGCTGAAAATTCCGCTCGTCCTGGGAGCCGACGTAATCGCCGTTGTCCTTCCCATCGATGAGACTGGTCCAGTTCATCCATGCGCCCAGGTCGCCCTTGAGCGGCTCCTGGAACAGAGCCGGCATCGGCAGCCATGCCTGCACGTATTTTTCAGGTTCGTTCTCGAAAATATGCTGGCAACCGTCCGAGCAGAAATGATATTTGTTGCCTTTGTAATCCACCTCGCGATGACAGCTCATTGTCGGATCGTCGGGCTCGGTGAAGATAATCGGGAGCTGACAGGTCTGGCAGAGCTTCGCCAAGCCGAAATTCTTGAAGGGCTTGCCTTCTTTGGCGAGCTTTTTCAGGTGCTCCCAGCGCGGGCGGTAGTATTTGTCGAATGTGTTGGGGTATTTACTACTCAGCCACTCCATGTCGGGCTCGGGCGGAATCCAGGTGTGGAAGCAGGTGCCGAAGTTCCATTGGTAAAGCGCCAGCATGAACTGGTGCGACATGTGGTCGACCGCCTTCTCGGCATCGTCCCAGTGCTTGGGAATCCGGATACCGTAGCGCGCCAGGTCGGTGAACAGGGCGCCGCCGTTTTCAACGCCATAGATGTTCCATGCCTCGCGCCACGACATCACGCGCTTGGGCAGCATGTAGTCCATCATCGCGCTGACCAGTCCGAGCACGCGGAAACCGCGCCAGAACCATTTGTCGATCCAAGCCTGAACGATCGGCGTATTGGCCGGGTCCTGCTCCAGCATGAACTTGATGCACTCTAGACCGAGCGTCATGTGGCGGGCTTCGTCGGACTGTGCCGAAAAACCGAAGGTGACCGTGGCCATGTCGCCGTTATAGGCGGCGCCCGACATGAACGGGACGAACAGCAGGTTGGTCAGCACGTATTCGAACGAGAAACCGATGGCGATCATGAACTCGAACGGTCCGGCCGACATCGCGTCGTCGAAGAAGGAGCGCGGCACCGAGGTGTACCACATGCGGTCGCGCTGGTCGGCAAACGAGTGGAAGCCGTTGTAATAGCGGTTGTAGTTCGACATCGCGTGAATCTGCGTCTGCGCGTGCCGGATTTCGTCGAGCGCTTGCATCTGGCAGGCCACCTGGGTGCCTACTCCGCCAAATTCGCGCCCAACGCGTGCGAACCCTTTGCCTGCCGCATATTCACCCGGGCTGATCGCCTGGAGAAACAGCTTCAGCGCGGAGAGATAGCGGGCGTCGGTGAGGTTCAGGTGCCCGTTGTTCTGCGTGTGCGCGTCGATGATGGCGTAGAACTTGCGCTCTTTTTCCGCCTGGTACTTCCAATAGGCATCCATGGTCAGGCGGAACGGATCCTCCCACTTTTCCCAATCATGAATCTTGATGCCCTCATACTTGACATAGGGGAAAACCTCATCCTTGGTGTGGTAGGAAGGCTCCCAACCCAGATCGCGGGTCAGCAGTTTGTACCTGTCTTTCAGCCCCAGCTTTTTCTTTGCGACTTTCGTTTCCATCCTGATGTCTCCTTCAGGCGTTCCAATGCAGCGTCAAAGCTTCATCGTCTTCATCGACGTTGCCCGACAGCGTGATCAGGTTGATCTGTAGTTCTTGTAAATCGTAGGCGCGGCCGATCTGCTCTTCGATGGTCGCTTTGCGGACGATCAGCCGGCCGGGGGCATTGATCTTGACCATGGCCGGCTGGCGTTCCACCACAGCCTGTGGGTTGTCGAGCTGGATCGCCTCGATGATCGGGCGGGTTTCTTCGTTGGCCTGGAGAGCGATAAATACGGTGGACATGAAGCATCTCCTCAGATGGCAACGCCGGCTTTTTCAGCCCGCAATTTGAAGGCCGCGACTTGTTCTTCGAGCGCTTCGCCGGCTTGGGCGCCAAGCGCAAACGCGGCCACCGGCAACAGCGCCGAGGCGGCTCGGCCGCTCCAGGCGCGTATCCATTCTTGCAATACCGCGCGGTTGCTTTCGGACTCGGCGGCCGCTGTTTTCAACACGGCATCGGTCCATTTCCGGGTTTCGTCGAACCAGTCGCTCATGAATTGGGTCAGCATGGCCACGGCGGAGCCGCCGCGCACGGACAGGTCGTTATCGACGATGCGTTCGTAGACCAGGGGGTAAAGCAATCCGTCCAGCGCCACGTTCTGGGCCACGAATAATTCCATCGGGTCGCGCAACACCAGGCAGTCTTCGACGTAGCGGCGCAGCGGTTGCCAGGCGGCGTCGTGTAGCCACGCGTCTTTGGCGGTGTCAAGCGCCTCGGCGTCGCCCAGCAGCAGGCCCAGCCGCGACAGGTATTGGGCGATGCCGAGGTTGTCCATGGCGTGGTACATGCACGCCTGCGTTAGCGTGACACCGTAGCCGTAGCCGCAGATGAAGCTGTTGTGCTGGTTTGCCCCCCAGGCGGCATGGCGCAGCGGCACCAGCACGCGCAAGGCCGTGGCGCGCAAGTCGTCCGGCAGCATGTCGGCCAGCCCCCGCGTCTCGACAAAACTGAAATTGGCCTCGGCCGTCTCCTGCTGGCGCGCCCGCGTCAGCGTGTAAGTGCTGTAGTAGAACTGGCGCGGGTCTTTCAACGCATACCAGTCTTCCATCACGATGCGTGTGATGCTGGTGTCGTACAGTTTTTGATCCGGGTCCCAGGTCGGCAGGTAATGTAGATTCTCTGCGGCCTGAATGTCGTAACTGCCTTCCTGGTAACGCGACGCGGGTTTGTCGCCGAAGCGGTGCGCCAGATGATCGAAGGTTTGGCGTTGCGGTTCGATCGTGACCATACGCAGATCGATTGGCATGAATGTCTCCAGTCTCGTGGATTATTTGTTTTGCAATAGAGCTCGGGTCACGTCGGTCAGCCGCCAGTCCCAATCGCTCTTGTCCGCGCTGGCGGGACGAGGGGGCAATACTTCCACCGCGTTGGCGACACAAAACTCGTCGAACGCCTGGCGGCTGAGGATCAATTCGGCAAAGACGTCCGGCTCACCGATCGCGAATTCAAATTCGATGAAGCCGTTGGCTCTTTCGCGATGTATCCGAATAAAGCGTCGCGTGGTGTCCATGGGCGGCTGTTCTGTGTGTTGGGCCATGTGACTTGTCTCCTTTGGCCTGAGTGACTTTAGAAGCCGCGTCCTCTCTCAGTCCAATACCATCGTGCGCCGTGGTCGATACCCGTAAAGTATGCGAGTAGCCTAAAGCTGTTCGTCAACGTAAAACGGCCCGATCGATGAGGCGATCGGGCCGTCAATCTGCGACGAGGAAGCCCCGAGCTTCAGCCTGGGGCGCGCTTCACGGCGAGGCGTAAAACAAGCTGGAGGAATTCGTCCCACACGGCGCCTTCGGCGATCCCTTTGATAACGCGGTCGAGGCGTGCGGCATGCATGAGCGCGGTGTGCAGCTTGGCGGTGGAAAGCCGTTGGAGCGCGCGTTCGCAGAGCGCTTGTTTGTGGCGATCGAAGACGCGTTCCTTCTTGAAGAGCGCGGGAAGCGCCTGGCCTGCATCCATGCCGGCGCGCAGCAGGGCCAGGGTGCGGATTTCGGTGCTGATGGCCCAGAGCACGAGCGGCGGCGCGGCGCCTTCGCCGGCGAGCCCTTCGATCAGCCGCGTCAGCCGCGCGGGGTCGCCTTCGAGCAAGGCGGTGCGCAGCTTCTCGGTGTCATAACGCGCGACATTGAGCACCGCGTCCTGAACCTGGCTCAGACTCAGCTCGCCGGGGTCGAACAGCAAAGCGAGCTTTTGCAGCTCCTGATGCGCGGCGAGCAGGTTGCCTTCGACATGCTGTGCGATGAATTCGAGCGCTTCGCGCGCCGCGCTTTGCTGCTGTGCGGCGAGGCGTTTCCCGAGCCAATCGGGCAGTTGCGCAAGCGCGGGCGCGTTGCATTCGATTTCGATGCCAGCGTTGACGAGGGCGGTGAGCCAGCTTGCCTTGCGCGTCGCCCAGTCGAGCTGGGGCAGGGTAATCAATGTCACGACGCCGGAAGGATCGAGTTCCTTGGCGTAACGCGCCAAGGCTTCGCCGCCTTCGCGGCCGGGCTTGCCGGTCGGAATGCGCAGGTCGACGAGTTTGCGGTCGCCGAAGAGCGAGAGGTTGCCCGCCGCGAGGCTCAAGTTCGCCCATTTAAAGCCTTGCGTGACGACGAGCACTTCGCGTTCGCTGACGCCTTGCGCCCGGGCCGCCGCGCGGATCGCGTCGCCGGCTTCGAGCACGAGCAGCGGCTCGTCGCCATGCACCACATACAGCGGCGCGAGTTCGCGCTGCAACTGCGCGGCGAGCTGCTCGGGGCGGATCGCCATGGTTCAGCTTTGTGAAGCCGGCGCGGACTGCGCGGGCTCTTCCGGCAGCGGCCAGTGCGCGGACGCCAGCCGGTTCAAGAGCCGCCGCACGATGTCGATCTGCATATCGCGATAGAGCTGTATTTCCTCCTGCTCTTTCGCGAGCAATTGGCCGTCGTTGAAGCTGACTTCGCGTTTGGTGGACAGCTCGGTCACGGGAATCACCTCGCGTCCTTTGGCGTCGACGAGCTTGAAGGAAAAGCGCTGGCGCAACTCGTACTCGCGGACTTGGCCGTTGGTGTCGAGACTCAGAATCACCTTCTCGCGGGCGTCCGTGACGACCTGGAGCCGGACCTGTCCATCGGCTGGTTTGTCGACGATGCGCGTGTGGCCATTCGCCACGATCTGCCGGCGCAGGTCTGCGCCCATTTCGGTGTATGGCGAAAGCGCGAGATAGATCGAGTCGAACGGCAGCGGCTGCGGGCCGCGCAGATGGAAACCGCAGGCGGTGGCCGCGAGACAGAGCGCGAGGATCAGCTTTTTCATCGGCGAATCGGCCTCAGACGACGATGTTAACCAGGCGGCCCGGCACGATGATGAGCTTCTTCGCCGGCTTGCCTTCCATGTACTTCTGCGCGACTTCCGAAGCCAGCGCGGCCGCTTCGATCGCCGCCTTGTCGGCCGCGGCGGGAACCTTGATGCTGCCGCGCGTCTTGCCGAGCACTTGCAGTACGAGTTCGATCTCGTCCTGCACGAGCGCGGCCGCGAGCGGCTCGGGCCAGGCGGCGTCGAGAATGTCGCCGCCATAAGCGCATTCGCGCCACAAGGCATGCGCGATGTGCGGCGTGATCGGCGCGAGCACGCGCAGCAGGATGCCGAAACATTCCTCCAGGACTTCGGCGGCAAGCGCCGTGTCGCGCGGCGCTTTTTCGAGCGCGTTGAGCATTTTCATCGTCGCCGAGGCCACGGTGTTGAATTGCTGTTTGCCGAGGTCGTAGTTGGCCTGCTTGAGCAGCACGTGGATCTCGCGGCGCTGCGCGGCAAGCTCGCCCGGCAACTTGGCTGTGGCGAGCGTGCGCGTGGCCGGCAGCTTGTGCTTGAGTTCGCTCGCGAAAGCATGGCCGAAGGCCCACACGCGGCGCAGAAAGCGGTATGCGCCCTCGACGCCGCTGTCGGACCATTCGAGCGTTTGTTCCGGCGGCGCGGCGAACATCATGAAGAAGCGCGCGGTGTCAGCGCCGTATTTCTCGATCAATGCCTGCGGATCGACGCCGTTGTTCTTCGACTTCGACATCGTCGTCATCTCGAATTCGAGCGGCGCGCCGTCGGCCTTGAGTTTCGCGCCGACGATCTGGCCTTGCGGGCCGCGCTCGATCGCCACCTCGTCTTCCCAGTAGTAGTTCCTGCCGCCGCCTTCGGGTTTGTGCGAGAAGGCGGTCTTCAGAACCATGCCCTGCGTGAGCAGATGCGCGAAAGGTTCGCGGTAGCTCACGAGGCCGAGGTCGCGCATCACCTTGGTCCAGAAACGCGAGTAGAGCAGGTGCAGGATCGCGTGCTCGATACCGCCGATGTACTGGTCGACCGTCATCCAGTAATCGGTCTCGCTATCGACCATCGCCGTGTCGGAGAACGTGCTCGCGTAGCGCGCGTAGTACCACGACGAATCGACGAAGGTGTCCATCGTGTCGGTTTCGCGCCGCGCCGGCTTGCCGCACTTCGGGCAAGCGCAGGCGAGGAAGCTTTCGAGCTTATTGAGCGGATTGCCCGAGCCGTCCGGTACGCAATCCTCGGGCAGCGCGACCGGCAATTGCGCGTCGGGAACCGGGACCGAGCCGCAGGCGTCGCAATGGATGATCGGAATCGGGCAGCCCCAGTAGCGCTGGCGCGAGATGCCCCAGTCGCGCAGACGCCATTGCACCTTCTTTTCGCCAAGCTTCTTGGCCGCGAGCAGTTCCGCAACCTTGTCGACCGCCGCCGCGTAGCCGAGGCCGTCGAGCGCGCCGGAATTGACGCAGACGCCGTGCTGTTTGTCGGCGTACCACTCTTGCCAGCCGTCGAGCGACCAGCTTTCGCCGGGAACCTGCACGACCTGCTCGATCGCGATGCTGTACTTCTTCGCGAACGCGAAATCGCGCTCGTCGTGCGCCGGCACGCCCATGACCGCGCCGTCGCCGTAGCTCATCAGCACATAGTTGCCGACCCAGACATCGACCTGCTCGCCGGTCAGCGGGTGCGTGACGTAAAGTCCCGTCCGCAGGCCCTCCTTCTCCATCGTCGCCATGTCGGCTTCCATGACCGAGCCCTGCTTGCATTTTTCGATGAAGGCGGCGAGTTCGGGGTTGCTCTTCGCGGCATGCGTGGCGAGTGGGTGTTCGGCCGCGACGGCGCAGAAGGTCACGCCCATGATCGTGTCGGCGCGCGTGGTGAATACCCACAACTTGCCGTCGTTGATCGGCGCGCCGGATGCGTCGCGGATCTCGTGCGGGAAGGCGAAGCGCACGCCGACGCTCTTGCCGATCCAGTTCGCCTGCATCAAACGCACGCGCTCGGGCCAGCCCGAGAGTTCGTCGAGGTCGCCGAGCAGTTCTTCCGCGTACTGCGTGATGCCGAGATAGTAGCCGGGGATCTCGCGCTTCTCGACGAGCGCGCCGGTGCGCCAGCCGCGTCCGTCGATGACCTGTTCATTGGCGAGCACGGTCTGATCGACCGGGTCCCAGTTCACGACCTGCGTTTTTTTGTAGGCGATGCCTTTTTCGAGCATGCGCAGGAACAGCCACTGGTTCCACTTGTAGTAGCTCGCGTCGCAGGTCGCGAGTTCGCGGCTCCAGTCGATCGCGAAACCGAGCGACTTGAGCTGCGACTTCATGTAGGCGATGTTCTCGCGCGTCCACTTGGCCGGCGGTACGCCGTTCTTGATCGCCGCGTTTTCGGCCGGCAGGCCGAAAGCATCCCAGCCCATCGGTTGCAGCACGTTGTAACCGCGCATTTTGTGCGAGCGCGAGAGTACGTCGCCGATCGTGTAGTTGCGCACATGCCCCATGTGCAGCTTCCCCGACGGGTAGGGGAACATCGACAGGCAGTAATACTTGGGCCGCTTGTCGTCGCGCACGGCCTTGAAGCTCTGTTGCGCTTCCCAATCGGTTTGGGCGGCTTTTTCGATTTGGGCGGGGTCGTATTTATTGTCCAGCATGGGCGGGGAACTCGCTAAAAATTCGGGCGAAACGCGTATTCTACCGCCCGCGCCGCGGCCGTCATAAGCTTGTGTCCCAAGAAACGGGGGAAGCGCGCCAAGTAAGAGAATATCTATAAGGGCACGGACCTTATTGGTCGTATCAGTGAAAGGAATCACATCATGTCGGACCTTAAGACGGGAATACAGTACGAAGTTGCTTTAGATGTCCTGGGCGAGAGCAAACAACCGATCATGAGCGCCATCGTGGACGAACGTCGGAAGGCTGCGCCTTCACAGGCATTCATCCGCTACTGTGAAATGCGCCTGGATGCCCTTGATGAGTTGCAAGACAACCTCGAACCCACGGACACGGACACCGTTCAACGCATCCTCGATGTGAATGCCGCATTCATGGTGCGGTAAAAATCCCTAATGAATACATCGCCAGTTTCAGCATGCGAGTACGGAGAACCTGATGTCCGGTTCTGACTATCTCCTGGAAAACCGAAAGGCAGAAGCAGCCCAACGTTTCGCCGCACTATCCGCTTTGTTCGATCCGGTCACACTCCGGCAATTCGATGCTTGTCGCATGGCCGCAGGGTGGCGCTGCTGGGAAGTGGGTGCGGGAGGGGCTGCGCTGGTCCGAAAGATCGCGGAGCGTGCTGGACATGCCGGGCGTGTATTGGCAACGGATATTGATGACTCCTGGGCGCAAGGCGCTGCGTCTCAGAACGTAGAAGTGCGCAAACATGACGTGGCCCGCGACCCGCCTCCCGGTGAATTATTTGATCTGGTGCACGCCCGGCTGGTTTTGGTTCACGTTTCGGAACGGGAACTTGCTTTCCGGAACATGATTTCCGCATTGAAACCCGGAGGTTGGCTGGTGATAGAGGATGCCGATCCCGCACTCCAGCCTTTGAGCTGCATAGACGCATACGGCCCCGAACAGGAACTCGCCAACCGGATCAGACAGGGATTCAGAACGCTGTTGTCGGCGCGGGGCGCGGACTTGTCTTTTGGAAGAAAACTGCCACGAATGTTTCGCCAAGCCAAAATGGCGAACATAGCGGCTGAGGCGTATTTTCCGGTCGCCTTACCCGAATGCATACCATTGGAAATCGCGACGATAAAAATGATTCGAAGCGATCTGTTAAGCAATGGCATTGCCACGGATGGCGAAATTGAACAGCACCTTGAAAATGTGCAAGCGGGTACGCTCGATCTTTCCCAGCCGCCAATGATTTCTGTCCGCGGATGCAAACCAGTCAGTGGTGCAGGATCTTGTTGAGAAAGTCCTTGGTGCGGGGCTGGCGTGCTTCGGGGTGGCCGAAGAATTCTTCCGTCGGACAGTCCTCCAGAATGCGGCCGCCGATGTCGATGAAGATCACGCGGCTGGCGACCTTGCGGGCAAAGCCCATTTCGTGCGAGATGACCATCATGGTCATGCCTTCCTTGGCGAGCGACACCATCACGTCGAGCACCTCGCCGACCATCTCGGGATCGAGTGCCGAGGTCGGCTCGTCGAACAGCATCACGATCGGGTCCATCGACAGCGCCCGGGCGATGGCCACGCGCTGCTGCTGGCCGCCCGAGAGCTGGCCGGGGAATTTGTCCTTGTGCGCCATCAGGCCCACGCGGTCGAGCATCTTCAGGCCGCGCGCGATGGCTTCGTCCTTGCTGCGGCCCAGTACCTTGATCTGGCCGATGGTGAGGTTCTCCGTCACCGATAGGTGCGGGAACAGCTCGAAGTGCTGAAACACCATGCCTACCTTGGCGCGCAGCCGGGGCAGGTCGGTGGTGGGGTCGTAAACCTGGGTGCCGTTGACGATGATCTCACCCCGCTGGATCGGCTCCAGTCCGTTCACCGTTTTGATGAGAGTGGACTTACCGGAGCCTGAAGGTCCGCAGACCACCACCACGTCGCCCTTGTCGATGCTGAGGTTGCAGTCGCTGAGCACCTGCACCGGGCCGTACCACTTGGATACGCCCTTCATTTCAATCATTTTCTTGGTCATGGGCTTGAATCTCTCAGCGAATGATGGCGACCTTCTGGTGCACTCGCTTGACCAGGTACGACAGTGAAAAGCAGATCGCCAGGTACACCACCGCCACCGCCAGATAAGCTTCGGTGATGCGGCCATAGACCTTGCCAGCGTTTTCGAAGCCCTTGAGCAGATCGTAGGCACCGATGGCATAGACCAGGGTCGTATCCTGAAACAGCGCGATGACTTGCGTCAGCAGGACCGGCAGCATGTTGCGGAACGCTTGCGGCAGCACCACCAGCCGCATGTTCTGCGCATAGCTCATGCCGAGCGCGAAACCAGCATGGGCCTGGCCCGCCGGCACAGACTGGATGCCCGCGCGCATGATTTCGGCAAACAGCGCCGCCTCGAATGCCACGAAGGTGATCACCGCCGAACGCTCCGCGCCGATGTACAGCCCGGTGATGCGCGGCACCAGCAAAAAGAACCATAGCAGGATCATGACCAGCGGAATGGCGCGCATGGTGTTGACGTAGAAGGCGGCGGGCCAATCGAGCCAGCGGCGACCCGACAGGCGCATCAGCGCCAGCAGCGTGCCGATGGCTACGCCGACCACTGTGGCGATGAGGGTCAGCACCACGCTGAAGATCAGGCCCTGTAAAACGTAGTCGTGGATCAGTTTCGAGGTCAAAAAAGAGAAGTCGAGGTGCAGCATGTTCAATGCTCCCTCTTGCCGACGGCAAAGCCGGGCACCCGGGTGCGCTGCTCGACCCAGTGCAGCGCCAGGTAGACCACTCCGGCGGTGACGATGTAGAGCACCGTCACCGCCAGATAAACCTCGATCGGGCGCGAGGTTTCTTCGGTGGCCTGCATGGCGAATTGGGTCAGTTCCGGAATCGACACCGCGAACGCCACCGCCGAGTTCTTGATGAGGTTCATCGACTCGCTGGTGAGCGGCGGCAGGACGATGCGGTAAGCCATCGGCAGCAGCACGTAACGGTAGGTTTGCCACTGCGTCAGCCCCAACGCCAGACCAGCTTGGCGCTGGCCGCGCGGCAGCGATTGGATGCCTGAGCGCACCTGCTCGGCAAAGCGCGCCGAGGTGAAAAAGCCCAGCCCCAGCATCACCAGCACGAAGGACGGCAGCGACTTCATCGGCGCGAACAGCGCGGGCGCGACGTGGTACCACAGGAAAATCTGCACCAACAGCGGAATGCCGCGAAACAGTTCCACCCAGACGTTGCCGAAACGCGCCCAGCCGGGGTTGTTGGGCAAGGTGCGCAGCACGCCAATGACCGAGCCGACCGCCAGCGCTAGCAGTAGCGCCGACAGCGACACCGCCGCCGTCCAGCCCCATGCGCCGATGATCCAGTTCAGGTACGTCGGGTCGCGGCTCGTGCCCAGGCAGCCGCTTACCAGATCGCTGGTGAGCGTGTCGCGGCAGAACACCTGCCAGTCCATTGCCATGGGTTTTAACCTCTTGCTGTAGGGGCGGCATTCTGCCGCCCGCAATCGCCTGAAACGCAGATGGGCGGCAGAATGCCGCCCCTACGGGTAAATGTCACGGTTGCCGAGCGCAAGCCAGTGATGCAGCGACGCATCGAGCGCACGCAACACATCACTTGTTGCCGTAATCTTCCATCGGTTTGTCGTTGGGGTGCTCCCAGGCGTAGCGAGTGCTCTCGGAGACCGGCATGTTCAGGCTGACGTTGCGCGGCGGAATCGGCTGCATGAACCATTTGTCATAGAGTTTTTCGAGCGAGCCATCCTTGATCTGGCGTGCGATCGAATCATTGACGGCGCTGCGCATCTTCTCATCACCCTTGGGCAGCATGCAGGCAATCGGTTCGGTGGACAGCACTTCGCCGACGATCTTGAAGTCCTTGGGGTTCTTGGATACGGCGATGTTCTGCGCCAGGATCGAAGCGTCCATCACAAAAGCGTCGGCGCGGCCGCTTTCCAGTTGCAAAAAGCTGTCGGCGTGGTCCTTGCCATTCAGCGTCTTGAAGTCGATGTTCTGCGCGCGCTCGTTCTTGCGCAGCGTTTGCACCGACGTGGTGCCGGTGGTTGTCACGACGGTTTTGCCATTCAGGTCGCGCACCGACTTGATCGGCGAATCGGCGTGCACCGCCATGCGGATTTCTTCCACGTAGGTGGTGTTGGCGAAGTCCACGTCGCGCTGGCGCGCGCGGCTGTTGGTGGTGGAGCCGCATTCAAAGTCGATGGTGCCGTTCTGGATCAGCGGGATACGGTTGGCCGACGTGATGAGCACGTAATTGATCTTGAGCGGCTTGCCTACGTGCTTGCTTAGGTCATCGACGATGCGCTCGGCCATCTCGGTGTGGAAGCCTACGTATTTGCCGCTCCCGAGGGAAAAGGCCAGCCCCGAGGAATCGCGCACGCCCAGGTTGACCTCGCCCTTGGACTGGATTCTGGCCAGCGTGTCGCCGCCCGCCTGTGCGAAGGCCGCGCCGGCAGCCAGCGTCAACACCGAAACTGCGATGATGTGCTTGAACATGTGAACTTTCCTTTCAGAAACGGTTGAAAGCAACGGATTCATTGGTGAGCTTATTTTACGAATCGTGCTACGGGTTCCCTTTGAACAAAAGCATGTCCGCGTAAGTTCACGCCATATCCCTTGACCGCTTTCACTCGGCGCGCTTAGTTCTGCTTGCGGAAAGACATGTGGAGCAAGGTCTGGTCGCGCAGCACGAAGTGGTGCCAAAGCGCGGCGAGCACATGCAAGCCGACGAGGAAGTAAACCGAGTTGCCGAGGAAAACGTGAACTGACTCGATGCTGTCGTGCAGGCCCGGATTTTTCTCCACCAAGGTCGGCAGCGTCCATCCAAAAAGCATGACGGCGCGGCCACTGCTTTGGGAGAGCAGGGTTCCCGTGATCGGCAGGGCAAACATCAAGCTGTAAAGCACGACATGTATGGCATGCGCGACGAAGCGGATCAAGGGCCATCTGCTGAGTATCGCCGGCGCGGTGGTGCTCAGGCGCGTGAGCAGGCGCACAATGGCAAAGACGAACACCAGCACGCCCGCCTGTTTGTGAATGGCCATCACGTTCCCGATTGCCGGATCGCCCTTGGGCAACTGGCCCCGATACTCGATCGCGATCAAGGCGACGGCAAAGAGCAAAAATATCAGCCAGTGCAGGCTGACAATGAGCGGATGGTAACGATTGGTTTGCATGGTGCGGCCCGTTGAGAATTCGCGCCATTGAACCACGTGCTGCGCATACCGGCCAGCATTCCTATTTGACAAAATCTAAAGCGAAAGGTTTTCCGCGGCGCCGCGCGCTGCGTCGCGCAGCTTTGTGGCGCTCGGCGCGAAGGCGTCGCAGATGTGCTGGGCCGCCGTTTCCGGGCGTGCCGTGCCGCACATGAAGATGTCCACGGCCGCGAACTCGTATTCCGGCCAGGTGTGGATGCTGATATGCGATTCCTTGAGTAACAGTACGCCGGTTACACCGAGCCCCGGGCCGAAATGCTGGAAGTGCGCGTCGATCGGCGTGGCGCCGGCGGCGTGGGCCGCTTCAAACAGGGTGCGTTCGATCAGCGCGGCGTCGCTTAGCAGCTTGGGCGAGACGCCTTGCAGGTCGAGCAGCAGATGGCGTCCGAGAATAGGCGGGCACTGCGAATTCAAAGCATCCGCCTCACTTGTGTCCGCCGCTCGATGACCAAGCGCCCCGGCTGTTCGCGCCGCTGCTCCATCCGCTGTTTCCGCCGCCGGTCGCGCCGAGGTTGTGCAGAGTCGTACTGAGCAGCACGATGAGTCCGTAGATCAGATACAAAAATCGCACAGCGTTCAGTCCTTTTCCCACCATCGGCCAAGCAGCCACAGCGGCGCCCACAGCAGCAGGATCGCGAAGATGATGGCGAGCCAGCCGTCATTTTTCGCCAGCGCTATTGGCACGTTGAGGATGCCCAGGATGATGACATACCACTTGGCGGCCTGGCGGCAGAAAACCAGGTCGGAGTCCGATCTGGATTTGCCTGACGTTGCTTCGGGCTGCGCTACGACCAGCGCCAGCGCTTTGTTGTCTTTGAACCACCGCGCAACCTGGGCGCGTGTGATTCTGCTCGAACGCGTCCACACGATTTCCGTGTCGGAGGTTTCGCGCGTCAGGCGCAGGCCGGGTTCGCCGAACTCGGTCAACAGCGTGCTGTCGCCCACATGCACGCGCCAGTTGAAAGTACCGGCGGCATACAGCACCCGGCTGCGGTATTCGAAGCCCTTGCGGAAGTTCCCGCTCTGCCAGGTGGCTACCGTGGCGGAGGACATGCGCGGCCATTCGTCGAGCACCTTCACCCGGTCCCAGCCGTCGTCCTGCTCAATGAGCCAGAGCAAGCCCTGTTCCTCGTTGAAGAGCAGATATTCGATCCAGGTCGAAGGCTCGTCTTGGTCGTCGTCCGTGCATTGCAGCAGCCCGAGCACCGTCCAGGGCTGGCCGCCGATGTTGCCGCTGTCGCCGGGTTTCAGACTGCTCTTGAACGCCGCCAGTTCGCTCTGCTTTCTTAGCACGACCGCGGTGGATTCGGTGCAGTCCACCTCGCTATGGCAACTGTTGCAGACGACGTAATTGGCGATGCCGGCGCGGTAGGTGATCGGGCTGCCGCAAGCCGGGCAGGCGAGCGGCATCGCTTTGCCTTGATAGCGGTCGGCGCTGCGGCTGATGTCGTCGGCGCTGCGTTGCAGTTGCAGCTTGAGCTGTCCCAGCGTGAGCAGTTCGCCGACGTAGACGGCGGGCGGATAGCCGTCGGCGTAGTCGAGCGTCAGGAAGCTGCTCGCGTCGCGGAAATCGGCGACTTGCGCGACCCAGCCTTGCCCGGCCGTGAAGGGTAATTCACCCTCGCCGCCGGTGCAGCGCGCGGTGCGCACATCGCCGGCGATCCAGTTGCGCTTGTCGAAGTCAAGGCCGCTGCCGGGACGCAGCGACTCGAACTTTGGGAGCGCGGCGGCCTGCTCTGCCGGCGCGCGGCGGGTCAGCATGTATTGGCCGGAAGCATCGGCCAGCCAGCCGTCCCCGCCGTCGTCGAACAGCAGATACCACTCGTTCCACAGCCCGGATTCATAGCGCAACTGGATGCGCCCGACCAGCGCGAAACCCTGTCCCTGCCACTGGCCCGAGGTGTTGAGCTGCAGCGGCGTGTAGTCTTCGAGCACGGCGGACATCTTGCCGATGTCCTTGACTGAATCCGCATCCTTGACCAGCGTGCTGCGGCAGTACTCGCACACCGCCATGACGGCGGCCGAAGAGCGGAACGATACTTGCGCGCCGCAACTCGGACAGTTGATTTGTTGCATGAAATGCCGTCAGCCGACCAGTTTTTTCAGAATCTCGGCCTTCACGCCATCAAATTCCGCTTGCGAGACCAGCCCCTTGTCGAGCAGTTCCTTGAGCTTTTGCAGACGCGCGCCGGGATCGTCCGCAGCCGCAGTCGGCGCTGGCGCTGCGGGCGCGGCTGCAGGTGACGATGCCCCTGCAAGTCCGCCCGCCATCGCCTGGCCCATCACCGCGCCGGCGGCCAGACCCGCGCCCAGGCCCGCGATGCCGCCTTCGTTCTGCGCCGCGAGCGGAATCGAGCTGGCGACCTGGTACTGGGTGTACTTGGCCATGTCGCCCATCATGCCCATTGAGATGCGGGTGTCGATCGCCTTCTGAAGTTCTTCGGGCAACGAAACGTTGGTGACGGCGAAGTTGTCGAGCGCCACGCCATAGCGTTCGAACTCCGGCGCTAGACGCTCGCGGATCGTCTGCGACATCAACGTCTGATTAGCCGCCATGTCCAGGAACGGCAGCGACGACGCGCCGAACGCAGCCGTCATCGTGGCGATCAGCAGATTGCGCAACTGCTCTTCCAACTCGTCGCGCGTGTATTCGGCGCGCGTGCCGCTGATTTCGGTATAGAACTTAGCCGGATCGGTGAGCTTGTACGAATACAGACCGAAGGCGCGCAGCCGTACCATGCCGAAGTCGGCGTCGCGGATCGTGATCGGCTGCTGCGTGCCCCACTTGCGGCCGATCTGCAGGCGCGTGCTGAAGAAATAAACGTCGGACTTGAAGGGCGACTCGAACAGCTTGTCCCAGTTTTTCAGGTAGGTCAGCACCGGCAGCGTCTGGGTGGTGAGCTTGTACATGCCGGGGCCGAACACGTCGGCGACCTTGCCTTCGTTGACGAACATCGCCATCTGCGATTCGCGCACCGTGAGGCTGCCGCCGTTCTGGATTTCCATATCCTCCATCGGATAGCGCCAGGCCAGTACGCCGTCGGCGTCCTCGGTCCACTGGAGAATGTCGATAAACTGCTTTTTGATGAAGGAACCAAGACTCACGTTAATTCTCCTTGTTTTTACTCGCCGCGCTGCTCGGCCAAGCGCTCCTTGAGTTCCCGTACTGTCAGCCCGCCGACGGCAATGTCGTCATCGGGCAGTTCGTGAACGCTGACAAAGTAGAGTTCCTTCGGGATGCCCGTGACTTCCACGGACACCTCCGTCAAACGGCGGATCAGTTCCGCCTTGACTTCCTTTTTCATCTGGCCGGCTTCAAAAACGATTACTGGCATATCGATACTCCTTTGCGCACGAAACGCGTGTCGACCCGTAGGCTGATGCTCCAAGGCACAGCCGCCAACAGGCTTTCAGGACAGGCAGGCTGCGTTGAGCGCGCCCACGGCGACCGACATGCTGCCCATCAGAGCGCCCATGCCGACGTTGTTGGATTCGATGGCGGAGTCCATGTCCGGCAGCGCCCGGCTCAGCGCGGCGTAGACCAATATTTGGACCACCATCGCGCCGACCGCCCAGAAAAGGAATATCGGGAACGCGTCGTTATGCTGGATGCTGGCGGAGAGCGTGAAGCACAAGCCGAAAACCGCGCCGCCGAGCGACAAAGCCGCCGCCATGTTGCCCTGGCGGATCAATGCGATTTCCTTGAACGGCGTGATTCTGAGATAGACTCCGACGAACGCGGCAAGCAGCACAAGGCTTGCCAGCAGGTGCAGAGCATAGTCGTAGATCGGTTGCATGCTGTTTCCGTGATGGTGACGACGGCGCTGGCCGCGATGCGCAGCAAGTATATCCCTGTCCGCAGGTCTTCCACCCACGCAAACCGGACAGGCCCGCAGCGCATCGTAATCTGTAAATGATGTTGTATGAGTTATGCCGAACAGAACCGTATTGGTCACCGTTGTCATGCTTGCAGCCTCGAATGTCTTTATGACATTCGCCTGGTATGTGCATTTGAAGAATCTGCATTCCAGGCCCTGGTGGATCGCGGAGCTTTTTTCCTGGGGCATCGCGTTGTTCGAATATCTGCTCCAGGTCCCCGCCAACCGCATCGGCTTTAGCACGCTCTCCCTGCCGCAGTTGAAAATCCTCCAGGAAGTGAATCACCCCAAGCTGAAGCTTGGGGCTTTTTCGCCACGGATCGGGGGCGCTTACAGCGCCAGTAACGCTTGTCTTGCTGACCCCGCCATAAATGGCGGGGCTTGCGCTCAACCCGTGGTCATCACGCTGTCCGTGTTCGTTCCATTCTGCGTTTTCTATATGAACCAGCCCTTGAAGCTCGATTTCCTCTGGGTCGGGCTGTGCCTGGTGGGCGCGGTGTACTTTATTTTTCGCGCCTGACAAAGCTGCCTGATGCGCGACCGTATCCTCGTCATATCGGTATTGATCGTAGCCTCCTGCGGGCTCGGCTACGAACTGATCGCCGGCGCTTTGTCCAGCTATCTGCTCGGCGATTCGATTCTTCAGTTTTCTTCCATCATCGGCTGCTACCTGTTCGCCATGGGTGTCGGTTCGTGGCTGTCGCGTTATGTGAAGGACGAGGACGTACTGGCGCGCTTCATCGACATCGAGGTGATGATCGGCCTGCTGGGCGGCGTCGCGGCGGCGCTGCTGTTCATTGTGTTCGCCTGGCTGTCAGCGCCGTTCCGCGCCGCCTTGTATGCGCTGGTGTTCTTGATCGGGATGCTGGTCGGCATGGAAATTCCGCTGGTGATGCGCATCCTCAACGCGCGCCGCGCCGCTTTCAGCGATCTGGTCAGCCGCGTGCTCACGTTCGATTACCTCGGCGCGCTGGTGGTGTCGCTGCTGTTTCCGCTGCTCCTCGCGCCACACCTGGGGCTGCTGCGCACAGGTTTTCTCTTCGGCATGCTGAACGCCGCTGTGGCGCTGTACACCACGCGGATTTTCCGCGCCGAACTGCAACAGGTCCCGCTGCGCACCCTGCGTGCAATTTTGGCGATTGCGCTGCTGGCGGCGGGCTTTGCCGGGTCTGACCGGCTCACGCACTGGGCCGAGCGCGGCCTGTTCGGCGACGAAATCATCCACAGCGAAACCACGCCTTACCAGCGCTTGGTGATTACGCGCTGGAAAGACGATCTGCGGCTGTACATCAACGGCAACCTGCAATTCTCATCGCGCGACGAGCACCGCTACCATGAGGCGCTGGTGCACCCGGTGCTGCAAGCCTTGCCGTGGGCGCGGCGCGTGCTCGTGATCGGCGGCGGCGACGGTTTGGCGCTGCGCGAAATTCTGCGCTACTCGAATATCGAACACGTCACACTGGTCGATCTCGATCCTGCGATGACCACGCTGTTCTCGCACAGCGAGCCGCTGCGCGCGCTGAACCAGGATTCGCTGCGCAACCCGCGGGTCAGCGTCGTCAACGCCGATGCTGCGCAATGGCTGGAACAGAACGCCGAGGTGTTCGACGCCATCATCATCGACCTGCCCGACCCCTCCAACTTCGGCCTCGGCAAGCTCTACTCAGTGCCGATGTACCGCTTGGCGGCGCATCACCTGGCCGAAAAGGGCTACGCCGTCGTGCAGTCCACCTCGCCCTTTTATGCGCCGCGTTCGTTCTGGGGCATCAACGCCACGCTGAAGGATGCGGGTTTGCACACCTGGCCGTACCACGCCTACGTGCCGTCGTTCGGCGAATGGGGCTTTATCCTTGCAGGCAAGCGTAGCGACTACACGCCGCCCACGCACTACGACATGCCGATGCAGTTCCTCGACGCCGCCAGCACGGCCTTGATGTTCAGCTTCCCGCCCGACATGGCCCCGCGCCCCGGCCGTGTGAACCGGCTCAACGAGCAATCTCTGGTGCATGACTTTGAGGAAGACTGGCGCAATGTCATTCGCTGAAGCAATTTCGAATGGATTGCATACCTAACGGCTCGCCCCATGTTCCAAAGGATCTTCGATGGCGATTGATGCATATGTTGTACTGCAAATAGGCGGCGCGGCGCTTTTAATCTGGGCGCTGGCCAAGCTGGCCCGCTGGCTTTGGCTTTATCTTTGGCTGTCGCAGCGGTTGATTGGAGAGCGCCTGACCGAGCGTTTTGGCCCCGGGAGCTGGGCGCTCATCACCGGGGCCGGCGACGGATTGGGCAAAGCCTTCGCACAGGATCTGGCGCGCTACGGCTTCAATCTGATTCTGGTATCACGCACGCAGTCCAAACTCGACCGCTTAAAGGATGAATTGCAGGCGCTGGGCGTTCAGGTTCGCACCGTGGCGGCAGATCTGTCGAACACCGCCCCCGAAACCTATGAATCCCTGGCCGCTGCCGCGCAGGATGTGGACTTGTCGGTGCTCGTCAATTGCGTCGGCGTTACGGTGCATCGGCGCTATGGCGATGTACCGGCCAAGACCCTGCGCCATTTATTGGCCGTAAACGTCGGCGCCACGGCCATCGTCACACACACACTGCTTCCGCTGCTGCTGCGCCATGCCGCATCCACGGGGCGTCGTGCGGCGCTGCTGAATGTGGGCTCCATCGTCGGCCGTTTTTACTGGCCTGGTACACAGCTCTATGGCGCATGCAAGGCATTCATCGACCACCTGAGCATTCCGTTGGCCTATGAGTATCGCGAACAGTTGGATGTGCTGTCCTTCCAACCCACCGTCATGGCCACGGCCATGGCTACGGGCGCCGAACCAGCGGCCATCACCATCCCCCCACAACAGGCCGCACATGCCGCGCTGTCCCACCTGGGGCGCACGCTCACGTCCCACGGCCACTGGCGCCATGGCCTGCTGGCTGCATTCCTGGCGGTCCTGCCATGCAGGATGCGCAATGCTCTTTTTTTGAAACAGGCGCTGGCAATGGGGGAAGTGGAACTGGCGAACGGCGAATAAGCGACGGATTCAAAAAAACGAAAACGCCCTGCAACCGGTACGAAAATTCGACGATCGACCGCCGCCTTTTCCTGACTGGCATCGCCGCTGCGCTCGCCGGTTCTGACCGGCTTGATTCCTACATGGGGCCGTATGAGCCCGCTCCGGTCGTGTGGACCGGCCCAACGAGAAATCGCTGGTGCATGACTTCGAGGGGGACTGGAGCAATGTCATCCGCTAAAGCAATTTTTTGGTTCTTCGCGAAATTCCGGGGAGATAAGATATGGCTGTCGGCCCGTTTCAAACCCTCGCGAACGACGGAAGCCGCCAATACCCGGATCGACTTGGCGCCTCGCACGCAGCCCGGCTTGAACCGCCGTCAAGCTTACTACGCATCATTTTTTGAGAGTTGTTGCGTCGCCGTCGCCGTCAAACGAATTAGACATGTGCTGAATCCTGAAGCTGGCGCGTGCGTCGATACGCCGCCAACGAGCCTGCATCACGCACATGTTCCAGATGATGAAGCCAGCAACGCAAGATGCAACCCCAGGCTGCGCGCCGCGAGTCCCGGCCCGGCGCCGCTGTGTCGCCGCTCGACGGTGGAGTAAGCGATTTCGGGCAGTTGCGGCAGAGGCGCGCCGCACAGCGCTGGAAGCCCGAGTCCTGCCTCTGTGCGGCATGCAATGCCGAGCCCCGCTTCAGTTGCCGCACGCAGTCCGTCGAGGCTCGGTGTTGTGAGCGCAACACGCCAAGGGCGGCCCGCGGCATCGAGCACCCGTTGCGCCGCATGGAGGAATGGGCAAGGAGGCGCGATGCTGACCAGCGGGACCACCTCTGCCTCCAGCAAGTCCGCATCGCCGAACCATCGCATTGGGATGCGGGCAACGACGCTTCCGCCAAATGGTTCGCCAGCGCATAGCGCGACGTCGATGCGATCTTCGCTCATCGCCTGCAACAGTTCTGCTGTACTGCCGATAACGATTGTAAATGCGGCGTCAGACGTGGCCGAGCGAATATCGGCCAGTGTTGGGCGAAGCACGTCGGCCACAAAATCCTGGACGATTCCAATCCGAACGGGCGCCGCTGCGTCGGGCGCCAGCTCAGCTCGCGCGGCGTCGATTCGGCCGAGAATGGCGCGAGCATGAGAGAGTAGCAGGCCGCCGAAACGGTTCAGACGGAGCGCCCGGCCGTCTCGATCGAATAATGGCTGCCGAACGATCTCTTCAAGCCGCGAGATTTGCAGGCTGACGGCCGACTCACTGCGGGCGATGCGTTTGGATGCAGCCGCCAACGAGCCGCAATCGACCACAGCAACGAAAGTACGCAGCAGCGGGGAAGGCAAATCTGGAATCATCAGAAAAACTCAAGACTGACATTTGAATGAGTAAAGTATACTTTTGTTTTATTCAAATATTATTCGAACTTCTCATTATTCAAGGAGTTCTGAAATGCCTTTTGCCAGACTAACGCTGTCGCTGAATCCTTCCGCCGACGACGCGCATCGGCTTTCCAGCGAGCTGACGGAACTGATCGCCAGCGAACTCGGAAAGCGCCGCGAACTCACCTCGGTATTGATTGAGACGCCTTCCACAAATCGCTGGACGGTTGGCGGCAGCCACCGGCGCACTGCCGCACATCTTGAAGTGTGCGTGACCGTTGGAACCAACTCAGAACAGGAAAAGCGGGCCTTCATTGCGAAAGCGATGCAGCTCCTGCGTCGAACGCTCGTGGACCTTGAGCCAACGACTTATATCGTCGTCAAGGAGATCGCGCCGACTGATTGGGGCTACGATGGAATCAGCCAGGCAGATCGCGCGCGGTGTAAGGCTTAGCGGTCGGCCAGTAAAAACGAAAACGCTCTGAGGCCGATACGAAGATTTTATGATGGACCGCCGCCTCTTTCTGATCGGCGCTGCCGCCGCGCTTGCGGGCTGCGAGCGGCTTGACGAAACCACGCGCCGTTTCCTGTCCGGCGTGGGGCTGTACGAACCCGCGCCGGTTGTGCTGCGCCCCGGCATGGCGCAAGGCCACGCGCTGCGCGACGTCGCGCAATGGCCGCAGCCGGAAGGTGAACTGAGCGCGGAAGTGGCGATTCTCGGCAGCGGCGCGGCGGGCCTGTCCGCCGCATGGCAGCTTGCGCGCGCCGGGCTGCGCGACTTCATCCTCATCGACGGCCCTGAGTTCGGCGGCAACACGGCGGCGGGGCAGTTCGGCGAACTGGGCTTTCCGCGCGGTGCGCACTACCTGCCCTTGCCTTCGGCGGAGTCCACGCACATCCGCGAGATGCTGGCCGACCTGGGCGTGATCGAGCAAGACCCGTTCAGCGCCGCCCCGCGTTTCGACGAGCGCGTGATCGTTCATGCACCGGAAGAGCGGCATTTCCGCAATGGCCGCTGGTACGACGGCCTGCTGCCCAGCGACGGCTTGCCCGCCGACGAGCGCGCCCAGCTTGCGCGCTTTTTCGCCCGCATCGAGCAACTGCGCGACGTGCGCGGCAGCGACGGGCGCAAGGTGTTTTGCATTCCGCTCGCGCTGGCTTCGCGCGATCCTAAGTGGATGGCGCTGGATGCGCTCACCTTCCGCCAGTGGCTGCTGGACGAAGGCTTTACCTCGCCCACGCTGCATGCCTACGCCGACTACTGCTGCCGCGACGATTACGGCGCGGGCCACGCCGCGATTTCCGCCTGGGCCGGCCTGCATTACTTCGCCAGCCGTGGCGGCCACGCGCAAAACGCCGCCGACGGCGCGGTGCTGACTTGGCCCGATGGTCTGCACGGCCTGGTTTCCCGTCTGACGGCGCGCATCGACACATTGACCGGCCGCGCCGACTGGCGCCGCCCTGGCATGGCGCTCAAGCTCGACGAAACGCGCCAAGGCGTAGACGTGCTCTGCGCCCACTGGCCGAATAGGGACGGTATGCCGCGCACGCTGAACCTGCACGCCCGCCGCATCATCTGCGCCACGCCGCTGCACGTCGCGGCGCATCTGACACCGTTGACGCGCTTCGGCTTCGATCCGCAACAGCATCTTCCGCCCCATGCAGCTTGGCTGGTGTCGAACTTCCACTTGCGCGGCTTCCCCGCCGAAGCGCCGGGGGTTCCGCTGGCGTGGGACAACATCGTGCACGGCTCGTCCTCACTCGGTTATGTCGTCGCCACGCACCAGTTGATTCGGCAAGCACCGCCGCCGCGCACCGTGTTCAGCGCGTATTCATCGCTCGATGCCGCAAGCGTCGGCCAGTCGCTCGACGCAAACGCCATCCGGCGCTGGCTGCTTGACGCCAGTCCCGCCGAACTGATGAGCTACGCCGTGGCCGATCTGCACACGGTGTATGGCCGCGAATTCTGGCGCCACGCCCTCCAGGTCGAAATCTGCGTGCGCGGCCATGCCATGGCCTCGCCCCGGCCCGGCTTCCTCAGCAACGCCGGAGCCGCTGCGCTGCGCGAGGCCGACGGCCGTATTCAGTTCGCGCATGCCGACCTGTCCGGCCTGTCCGTTTTCGAGGAAGCCGCCTGGTGGGGCGTCCGCGCCGCGCTGCGCATTGTCGGTTAGGTGTTTCGTCCTGGCATTGAATCTCGCCGCACAGCTCAATCCATCGCTACCACGCTGTAAACTCAGTGCGGAGGAGCGGGCGAAACTAATGCAGAGGGTTATGGGTGGGGACTCGGCCGAGCCATGACCACACACTTACCCGCCACCGCGCTTGCGCAACACCATGTGCATCCAATTGCCGTGGGGTTTGGCGAACAAGCTGCTTGCATCGCAAAGCCAGAATGCTAGTTTCGTTGCCACCTGCTGAGCCAGATTCCGCTGCGGCGGCGGCTTCAGCGTTGCCCCGCAGTAAATGCAAGGCTCTTCCTGCCCGTAGTCGCCATAAGGATTGCCGGCAAAATCCATCAGTGCGGTGGATAAGACATTCGTGCAATCTCTGGTTTCTCCAACGAAAGACACTGCTTCCAGTTCGCAGCGCGGGAAAAGTTTCAGTAGGCTCTGCTGATCGAACGAGTTGACGTGACCCCAGGGAGGGTTTGGCTTGCCGCAGGAATAGCACGTCACGCGCCCGAGCCGGATATCTTGCTTATAGGGAACGCCGATCAGGATGTGGTCTGAAGCGACTCGCTCAACTTCCGTACAAACCCTTTGCAATACGGGCATGGGGATATGTTCCAGGACTTCCGCGCAGAACACAAAATCGAATTCACCATCGGGGAAATCCATCTTTTCCGCGCTGGCTTGAATGCACTGTATTTTGGGGTGGTCAATTTGCGGCTTGTTGAGATCAAGCGCAACGACCGAGCCGAAGCGATCTGCCATCAAGCGCGAAAAATGACCATCGCGAGCCCCGATGTCGAGTGCGTGCTGCCCACGATCAGGCATAAGACGCAGTAAATCTGCGGTGCGTTGTTTTTCCGGCGTGGAGCCGCGGTATTCGGAAAGATCCATTCGCTAAGCGCTCAAGGAAGTTACTTCGGGTGAGGCTAGCAAAAAATCATTCTGTTTTGCACTCCTCCCGAGATAGGCGTTCTGAAGCTAACCGGACCTGCGTGGCTTTATCTTGTCCATGAGGTCACAAGTCGGGTCAGATTTCGGAATGCGCTGGCATACGCTGACCCCGTTCTATTGATAAAACGGATGTATCTGGCTTCGGCGCAGTCCAGCGGTTGGTTGGCGTCATGGTGAAATGCGAAAAGGCTCGCGCGCGGGCCTTTTCGCTGTTCGGCTGTGCTTTGTGTAATTAGGAACAGGCTTTATTGCGTGCCGCATGCATGCCCTTGGCCTTTGCCTCGGCTTCGGTCATGTATTCGCCTTTCTTGGTTTTGCCGTAATAGCGGTCGCCCGGGCAGTGGTAGACCTTGCTTCCCTCATTGGCCCAAACTTTACCCGCACCGCCGCCTGGAGCGGGTTCCGCCGGCAATGTGTGTTTGGCTGCTTTGGCGGCCGGTGCTGCCGCAGCGGGAGCCGCTTCGGTGGCTGGTGCCGTGGCATCCGGACCGAACCAAATCTTGATTCCCTTGTGGCCACGACAGGCTCCGGCCTTCTTCTCCGGCGAAGCGAACGTACCATCGTTGCATTGGACGGTGGCCCCCGCAGGTGCGCCAGCGGGGGCTTGAGCATAAGCCGCAGAGGCAAGGGAACCCAGGCAAGCAAACATCAACAGCGCAGAAAAGGAATGCTTCATAAACACGCTCCAAAGAATTTGAAAGTGGTTTGCCGCGACTGCCGTGGTCGCATACGACGGGCGACCTTAACCAGGCCCGACAGCATAGCAGCGCGTTCTCTTTCGAACGCAAGAGAAGATGGACTCGGAGAGCGGCTGGAGAGCCGTTGTTGCATCTTCGCCGCGGCTCTTTTCAATCTGAAAAGGATGGAAAGTCTCTTCCCGGCAGGCGTGCCGTCTTTGTAAAAGCTGTGTCTGAACGGTGAGTTTGCTCTAGCGTGTTATGATTCGCCGTGGCGGGTCTCCTCGCATTGCAGCGTGGGAATCTGGTCAGGTCCGGAAGGAAGCAGCCATAACCGCTTCCTGCAAGTGCCGGGGGTCAGGCTCGCCACCCGAACATCCGACGGGCGCAACATCAAAATGTTGCGCCCGTTTTTATTTGATTCATGCATGGCTGGGGTTATTCCGGCCACGCGGCGAGCGGGACGGCGCGCACCCCTCTGTTAGAATCCGCCGCATGAGTTATCTGGTGCTGGCGCGTAAATGGCGCCCAAAAAGCTTCGACACCCTGGTCGGGCAGGAACATGTGGTGCGCGCGCTGACGCATGCGCTCGCCACGGGCCGCCTGCATCACGCTTGGTTGTTTACCGGCACGCGCGGCGTGGGTAAGACGACGATTTCGCGCGTCCTCGCCAAGGCCCTGAACTGCGAAACCGGCGTGACGGCTACCCCGTGCGGCGTCTGTTCTGCCTGTCAGGAAATCGATGCCGGGCGTTTCATCGATTATGTCGAAATGGACGCGGCGTCGAACCGCGGCGTCGACGATATGGCCGCGCTGCTCGATCAAGCGGCCTATGCGCCGACGCGCGGGCGTTACAAGGTCTACATGATCGACGAAGTGCATCAGCTCACCGGGCATGCTTTCAATGCCATGCTCAAAACGCTCGAAGAGCCGCCCGAGCATATGAAGTTCATTCTTGCGACGACGGACCCGCAGAAAATTCCCGTGACCGTGCTTTCGCGCTGCTTGCAGTTCAACCTCAAGCAGATGCCGCCGGGGCACATCGTCGATCATCTCTCGCACATTCTTGAAGCCGAAGGCGTCCCATTCGAGGTTGGCGCGCTGCGTCATCTTGCGCGTGGTGCGCATGGTTCGATGCGCGACGCGCTTTCGCTGCTCGATCAGGCGATCGCACATGGCGCGGGCCGCGTGGAAGAAGCCGGCGTGCGCGACATGCTTGGCTCGGTCGGCGAGGACCAGCTCTACGAATTGCTCGCCGCCTTGGCCGGGCAGGATTTGACCGCGATGCTGGCGATCGCGGACGCGATGCAGGCGCGCAGCCTGTCGTTCGAAGCGGCGCTACAGGCTTTCGCGAGTCTGCTGCATCGGTTGGCGCTGACGCAGTTCGCGCCGCAGGCGATCAGCGACGAAGCCGAACGTGCGCAGCTTGTCGCCTTGGCTGAACGCTTCGATGCGGAATTCCTACAGCTTGCCTATCAGATTGTGATTCATGGGCGTAACGATCTCGCCCTGGCGCCCGATCCTTACACCGGATTCACGATGACCTTGCTGCGTCTGCATGCGTTTCAACCGGAAAGCGAGACCTCCGGCGCGAGCGGTGCGGCGACAGGCGGTAGTGCACCGGCGCGCGTGCGGCCCGCGCCTGCCATGCGGCAAGAGGTATCGGCTCCTGCGTCTGCTGTCGTACAAAAACCTGTTGATGTGTCCGCGCCTGCAAAGGTTCTGGCTCCTGTTGCGCCAGCGCTATCCGCGGTAGAGCCACCGTTCGATCCGCCGTATGCAATGCGAAATTCTGTCCAGCCTGAAAAAGCTTCTTTGAGCGTGGAGGAATCTGCGCCGCAAAGCGGGCCAATTCCTGATACGAACCTGGCGGTGAGTCACCCCAACTTGAAAGTTGGGGCTTCCTCGCCACAAATTGGAGGCGCCTTTGGCGCCAGTGACGCTTGTTTCGCTGACCCCGCCATAAATGGCGGGGCTTGCACTCAACGCGTGGTCACATATGGGGCGGATACTTCGACCGGCGAACGTGACTGGTTCGGTATCGTCGCGGCGATGAAAATCGGCGGCCTCGTGCGCGAATTGGCGCAACAGTGCGAACTGGTCAGTATCGAAAGCGCTCAGGTGCGTTTGCGTTTGCCGGAAGCGCACAAACATTTATCCGGCATGCAGACCGCACGCGACAAATTGCAGGAGGCGCTGTCGAACTATTTGGAGCGTCCGATTCGTCTGGTGATCGAAGCCGGCGCCGTGACGAGCGAAACGCCCGCGCAGCGTAACCAGGTCGAAAAAGAGCGCCGGCATGCCGAAGCGGTTGTCGCGCTCGAGACGGACCCCTTTGTGCAGGAAGTGATCGAACGTTTTGACGCCACTTTGATTGAGGCGTCGGTTAAACCATTGAATTGATCCCGCAACGGGGTCGGGAATTCGAAAATTGCGAGGAGTGACAAAATGTTTAAAAGCGGTGGAATGGGCAATCTGGCTGGCTTGATGAAGCAGGCGCAGCAGATGCAGGAAAACATGAAAAAGGTGCAGGACAGCCTGGCCACGATCGAGGTCGAGGGCGAATCCGGCGCCGGCATGGTCAAGATTCAGATGACCTGCAAGTACGATGTGCGCCGCGTCACGATCGATCCGTCGGTGATGGACGATAAGGAAATGCTCGAAGACCTGATTGCCGCCGCGGTCAACGATGCGGTGCGCAAGGTCGAAGCGACCTCGCAGGAAAAAATGGCCGGTTTCAGCGCGGGGCTCAACCTGCCGCCGGGCATGAAGCTGCCGTTCTGAACGTGCACCTCGACATAATTTTTTCGCGCTTCACCATCGCTGTCGGCGGCGGAATTTTCCGCAGAGACTGAGCTTGTCATGCCCGCTCCGCTCGAACTCTTGATCGAGTCTCTGCGCTGTCTGCCCGGTGTCGGCCCGAAGTCCGCGCAGCGTATGGCTTACCACCTGCTGCAACGCGACCGCAACGGAGCCAAACGCCTTGCCGGCGCGCTTGACGACGCCTTGGCGCGGCTGCGGCATTGCAGCCGCTGCAATAGTTTTACCGAGGCCGAGGTGTGCGAGCGCTGCGCGAGCGCCGCGCGTGATCCGCAATTGCTATGTGTCGTCGAGATGCCGGCCGATCTCGCGATGATGGAACAAGCCCACGCCTATCGTGGGCTCTACTATGTGCTGATGGGCCGGATTTCGCCGCTCGACGGCATCGGCCCCCGCGAATTGAAGCTCGACCGTCTGCTGGCGCGGGCGACCGATGGCGTCGTGCAGGAAGTCATCCTCGCGACGAACTTCACCAACGAAGGCGAGGCGACTGCGCATTATGTGGGCGAAATGCTGCGCGCGCGCGGCTTGAAAGTCAGCCGTCTCGCGCGCGGCGTGCCTGTCGGCGGCGAACTCGAACATACTGATGTCGGCACGATCGCTCAGGCAATGGTTGAGCGGCGTAGTCTGTAAGAGCCGCCAACAAAACTCTGCATGCCGTATGCGTGTCTGCCTCAAAGCATAAAATTCCATATCGGATGAACGAACAGCATTTCATTGAGCTTCTCTTCAAGCGAATTCGCCTCCCCTGGGTCACGCTTGCGCTGATCGCAATTAACGTCTGCATCTTTGTTTTCATGGTTTTGCTCAGCGGCAATCCAATGCGTTTTGACAGCCGGCTGTTGATTGCGATGGGCGCCTTATTCGGGCCCGTTACGCTGCAAGGACAGTGGTGGCGCATGGGCAGCGCGATTTTTCTGCATGGCGGGCTGCTACATGTGGCGGTCAATATGTTCGCTTTGTGGCAGGCCGGTGGGCTCGTCGAACGCCTGTTCGGCCACCGCAACTATCTGCTGATTTATCTCGGCGCCGGGCTCTGCGGCTCGTTCGCGAGTTTATGGTGGAAGCCGGACGTGCTCTCGGTCGGCGCCTCGGGGGCGATCTTCGGTCTGTATGGCGCGCTACTTGGTTTCATGTTGGCCGAACGCGAGGCGATGCCGCGTGGCTTGATGCTCGACCTGCGTTCGAGTGCGCTGACCTTTATCGGTTTTTCCCTGTTCTCGGGTTTTGCAATGCCCGGTATCGATAATGCCGCGCACCTCGGCGGCCTGGCCGGCGGCGTGATTCTTGGCGCTGGCTTTGCCCGCCCGCTCGATCGGGCGGAGCGCTGGACCGATCTCTTATGGGGCTTGGCCGGGCTATTGGTCGCGGCGGGTATTTGTTTCGCCGCTTTGGATTCGGTGCGGCCGCAGGGAAAAATCTTCAAGGCCGCCGAGCAGAGCGCGCGTTCGGCACGCGCGTTCGCGCTCGCGGACGAAGCGCTTGCCCGCCGCACGGCGGCACTTTTCGAAGCCGTCCAGCGCGGCGAGATCGATGAGGCGACGACGCTTACAGTCTTGCAGCGCGAGCTGATTCCCGCCTGGCAGGCGCAGATCGACCGGGTTGCCGCGCTACCGGCCAGCGACCCGCTGCGCGACGACTTGCACCGCTATGCCGAAGCGCGGCGCAATGCGGTGGTGGCGCTGGTGCGCGCGATTGAAACGAAGGACCGGCGCTGGCTGGATCAGGCTATGAAGTGGAAACTCCAGGCCGAAAATATTCTGCTCACGATCCGCTTGCGGCAAACAGGGCATGCGCGTTAGCTGGGAGCTTCCCGTCTGTTTGGGCGTTGGGAAAAACCGAAGCATGGAAAAAAGCGCCGCGAGAGAGTTCATAGTTTGCGTAGCAGGTTCAGTTCAAGCTGCATGCTAACCTATACGGTCTTAAAGACCGATTTAAAAACGAAGGGAAGGTCAACATGCTTAAAGTTGTGGCGCAGTTCTTCATTAAGAACGGAGAAGTGGAAAAGGCTCTGACGCTGGCCAAGACGCTGGTATTGGAAACCAGGAAAGAAAACGGATGTGTTAGTTATGAGCTTTGCCAGAGCCTGGGAAAAGACACGCATATAGTGTTTATCGAAGAATGGGAAAGCCAGGCGGCTTTGGATGCGCATTTTCAGGCTCCGCATTTCGTGGATCTGGTGCCCAAGCTTCAGGCTATGACCGAGCGGGAGGCTGTTATTACTGCTTTTAATAAAGTGATGTAAGAGCCCCACAAGTCGTTCCTTTGGCTCTGAGCCTTCCTACCCCGTGCCGTCATTCTGCGCGAAGCCGCAAAATCCATTTGTCCTCCGATAGTGGATTCTGCGACTGCGCTTTGCTCCGCGCAGAATGACCGCGAGTCGAGCGCAAGCGAGACAAACTTATGGGCGCGGCGAAGACGCCCTAAACTCGTGGCGTACAGCCTCTTGCGACAAACTCTGAACAGGTTCTGAGAACCTGTTTGTAATCTTGCTGCGAGGCTGTGATCGGGGCTCATGCGCTGCTCGGAATCCTCATTTATGACTTATAAACTCCGGTTCCTGCGCTGCTCTTCGCCCCGCTGACAGCCTCTCGCGACAGATTCTAAACAGGTTCTGAGAACCCATTTCCCGTTGCTTCGAACCAAAGCTTCGGATGAATCAGACGGAGACTTTGATCTCGCTGATCAGGATTTGCCCGTTGCCGCCATCCGTATAGTTCGGAATGTCCGCAGTCAGTTCCTCGGCGACAGGCATGAAAACCGCGTAGAACGCTTCAACGCTGTCGAACAGGAAATGTCCCGCCGCTGCGAACGGCGGTTTGGTATCCGGCGGGCCGGCATTGATGCCAACATCCACCGACCAGCCTTTCAATGCGCTGCCGAATCGCTTTGCGGAGAGCAGCATGTGCGTGTTGCAGTAATAATCCACATCGAAGCGGCCGTTTTCCCGGTAGGGATAAAGGATGCTGACTTTGATCATTGAGTGCTCCGTAAGTGGTTGAACGCTGCTCACGCGGATTGTGTTCCGCGTGAGCGCTTGCATGGAATCAGCCAAGGCGGCTGAACTGCTCTTTGAGTTTCGCCAGTGTTGCGCCGAAGTCGGCGAGACGTTTTTTCTCTTGTTCAACCACCGCAGCCGGCGCGCGGGCGACGAAGCTTTCGTTGGCGAGCTTGGCGTTCGCTTTGCCGATTTCGGCTTCGATGCGGGCAATTTCCTTGGTCAGGCGTTCGCGTTCGGCGGCAAGGTCGATTTCGATCTTGAGCATCAGGCGGAAGTCGCCGACGATCTGGACCGGCGCGGGCGAGGGCGGCAGCGTGTCGCCCGCCGCGGTGACGCTTTCCAATTTGGCGAGCGCCGTCAGATACGGTGCGAACGCTTCGACATCGGTGGCCGGGCCGGCGGCGATGAGCGGCACTTTCTGCGCGGGCGAGAGTCCCATTTCGCCGCGCAGGCTGCGCACCGCGCCGGTCAACGCCTTGAGCAGTTCGATGCGCGCTTCGGCGGCGGCGTCAATGCGTTCCAGGTTGGCGCGCGGATAGGCGGCGAGGCAGATGCTTTCGCTATCCTTGCGCGCGGCGAGCGGCGCGACGGTTTGCCAGAGTTCTTCGGTGATGAATGGAATCACCGGATGCGCAAGTCGCAGGATCGTTTCGAGCACGCGCAGCAGCGTGCGCCGCGTGGCGCGTTGCTGGGCTTCGTTGCCCGTGTTGATCTGCACCTTGGCGAGTTCGAGATACCAGTCGCAGTATTCGTCCCACACGAGCGAATAGATTTCACCCGCGAGCAGATCGAGGCGGAAGTCGGCGAAGTGCTGCGCGACGGCGGCTTCGGTGCGTTGCAGGCGCGAGACGATCCAGCGGTCCGCCGCTGAAAAGTCTAGATAGCCGTTCTTGCAGCAGTCGGTCTCGGCGTATTTGTTGAGCCCGCAATCCTTGCCTTCGGTGTTCATCAGCACGAAGCGCGTGGCGTTCCAGAGCTTGTTGCAGAAGTTGCGATAGCCTTCGCAGCGGTTCATGTCGAACTTGATGTCGCGGCCGAGCGTGGCAAGGCTTGCGAAGGTGAAGCGCAGGGCATCAGTGCCGAAGGCAGGAATGCCGTCCGGGTATTCCTTGCGCGTTTTCTTTTCGATCTGCGCCGCCTGTTTCGGGTTCATGAGCCCGCTTGTGCGCTTGGTGACGAGCGCATCGAGGCCGATGCCATCGATGAGATCGATCGGGTCGAGCACGTTGCCCTTCGATTTGCTCATCTTCTGGCCTTCGGCGTCGCGTACGAGGCCGTGCACATACACGGTCTTGAACGGGATCTTGCCGGTGATGTGCTTGGTCATCATGACCATGCGCGCGACCCAGAAGAAGATGATGTCGAAGCCAGTGACGAGCACGGTCGAGGGCAGGTAGAGGTCGAGCGCGTCGTTCGATTTGGCCGGCCATTCGGGCGTCCAGTCGAGCGTCGAGAACGGCCACAGTGCGGACGAGTACCAGGTGTCGAGCACGTCCTCGTCGCGCCGGAGCGGGCCGGTGTGGCCCTCGGCGGAGGCGAGCGCCTGCGCTTCCGTCTCGTCGTGCGCGACGAAGATGCGGCCTTCGTCGTCGTACCAAGCCGGGATCTGGTGGCCCCACCAGAGCTGGCGCGAGATGCACCAGTCCTGGATGTTGTTGAGCCACTGGTTGTAGGTGTTGACCCAGTTTTCGGGCGCGAACCTGATCTCGCCGCTGGCGACGCATTCGAGCGCCTTGCCGGCGATGCTTGCGCCGTCGGGGCCGGGTTTGCTCATCGCGACGAACCACTGGTCGGTCAGCATCGGCTCGATGACGACGCCGGTGCGGTCGCCGCGCGGCACCATCAGTTTGTGCGGCTTCACTTCGCCGAGCAGACCGAGCGCCTCGAAGCCCGCGACGACCTGTTTGCGCGCTTCGAAACGGTCGAGGCCGGCCAGTTCGCCGGGCAGCGGCGTAGCGGCGGCGATCTGGCCGTTGATGACGACCGCGCCGTCCGAGGGAATCTTTCCTTCGAGCGTGAGCACGATAATCATCGGCAGCTTGTGGCGCAGGCCGACCTGGTAGTCGTTCTGATCGTGCGCGGGCGTGACCTTGACGACGCCGGTGCCGAACTCGCGGTCGACGTATTCGTCGGCGATGATCGGCACTTCGCGCTCGACCAGCGGCAGCGTGACCGTCTTGCCGATCAGATGGCGGTAGCGTTCATCGTCCGGGTGCACCATCACGGCGGTGTCGCCGAGCATCGTTTCGGGCCGCGTTGTGGCCACGGTCAGGTGGCCGCTGCCGTCGCTGAGCGGGTAGTGCAGATGCCACATGAAGCCGTCTTCTTCTTCCGAGACGACTTCGAGGTCGGACACCGCGGTATGCAGCGCCGGGTCCCAGTTCACGAGGCGTTTGCCGCGATAGATCAGACCTTCGCGGTAGAGGCGCACGAAGGTTTCGGTGACGATCTTCGACAAGCCCGCGTCCATCGTGAAGCGCTCGCGGCTCCAGTCGGGCGAAGCGCCGAGACGGCGCATCTGCTGCGTGATCGTGTTACCCGAGAATTCCTTCCACTCCCAGACTTTTTCGAGGAATTTCTCGCGGCCGAGGTCGTGGCGCGAAATGCCCTGTGCGTCGAGCTGGCGTTCGACGACGATCTGGGTCGCGATGCCGGCATGATCGGTGCCCGGCTGCCACAGTGTGTTGTGGCCGAGCATGCGGTGGTAGCGCGTGAGCGCGTCCATCACCGTCTGGTTAAAGCCATGCCCCATGTGCAGCGTGCCGGTAACGTTCGGCGGCGGTAGCAGAATGCAGAAAGCGTCGGGGTTTGATTTATTCAGGCCGGCCTTGAAGTAGCCGGCGTTTTCCCAAGTGCCATACCAGCGGCGTTCGATTTCCGCCGGTTCAAAACTTTTGGCGAGTTCCATTCGGATTTGCTCGAAAGTGCAAAACCCTAAATTATAGGGGTTCGCTTGCCGAGGCTTCGGGAAAATTCTCGCGTTTGATGGGATGCGAAGTGATTTTGCGTGGGCTCAAATTTCGGGCGGCGTGTCATACACCGTCGCATCCAGCACTTCGGCGAGCTTCGCGGAGAGTTGGGGAATCAGCGTGGCGCGCATATGTGCTTGGGTTTGGATGCGCAGGCGTTCGACCATGCCGTCCAATTCGCTTGCGATCAGTTGGGGAAGCTCGTTGCTGATCCAGGCTTCCAGCGTTTGGGCAATATGCGCGTCGAAGTTGATAAGCTGTTCGGCAACCGCCATGCGTGTCGTTTGCGCGGCAATCCTGGCGCGTTCCGTGGCTTCCTCCGCCGTGGTGGCGCGGGTCAGCGCCGCTGCGTAGGCGGTGGTTTGCCGTGCCAACATTTCATTTTGTCGGGCAAGCTGAGCCTGAGTGGCCGCAAGCTGTGTTCGCCACGCATCGGAGGCGCTTTCTGCGCGCGTAACGTTTGTCTCGCTGCCGTCGCCGACAGCCGTCCCTTCGAGGGACTGTGAGCCAGCGGCGAACGTGGGGGCAGACAAATTGAACTCGCCATGAATGGCGGAGCTTATGCTCGGCCCGTGGTTAAATTCCGCAAGCTGAGAGAACGGTGGCGTGACCACAGACCTAGCGGGTGATGCATTTTCCGCGGGAGCTGCGGAAGCCTGCGGGAGTTCCTGTTTGGGGGGTGTGAAGGGCGCGATTTCTTCGAGGACAGGGAGTTCTTCCCCAACGATGTCGTCAAGCATCGGCAAGTCGTCGTCGGGATCGGATGCGAAGCTCGCCTTATGCCGTTGGAGAAATGCATCGGCTCTGACCAGCAGCGTTTCGGAGGAGCGGATATCGTCGTCGTCTATGTTCATGGAGGCGCGCGCTGACCGAGATCATTCCCTTCAATCGATAAACCCAGCTTTTTGTAGGCGCCCCAACGCATGCGTGCCTGCTCGCGGTCGGCAAGGTCTTGCGCGACGATTTCAATCAGTTGGGCAAAACGCTCGAAACCTTCTGGAACCGCGTCATCAAGATTTATCAATACATCAGCCGGTGCCGTGGCGTCCAGCCTGGAGGCGATAAGCACAGGGGTTTCGCTCGCCAGCACTGAGTCTGCCGCGACATGCGGAATAAACGCGAGCGCTTGGAAAGTCCACAGCAGCGTATCGAAACGATAGGCCAGGGATGGGTTGGACGCCAGCACCGTGACCTTGCGCCCCTGCCGGAAAGCCGCCGCCGTGATCCGGCAGGCGGCGATCAGTTTTTCCGGTGCGTTGTGAAAAAAGCGGATTTCGGTCATGGCGCTAAATTCGCTTTAGGTCTGAGCGCGTTCGATCAGGAATTGTGCGAGCAGAGGCACCGGCCGGCCGGTTGCGCCTTTTTCGGTGCCGGATTTCCAGGCCGAGCCCGCAATATCCAAGTGCGCCCACTTATACGCCTTGGCGAAACGCGAAAGGAAACAGGCCGCCGTGATCGCGCCGGCTGCGCGGCCGCCGATGTTGGCCATGTCGGCAAAGTTGCTCTTGAGCTGGTCCTGATACACATCGAACAAGGGCAACTGCCAAGCGCGGTCGTCCGCGGTAGCGCCAGTAGCCATGAGCTCCTGCGCCAGGGTATCGTCGTTCGCGAGCAGGCCGCTCGTGTGGTTACCCAGCGCGATGATGCAGGCGCCGGTCAGCGTGGCGATGTCGATGACGCAGGCCGGGTCGAAGCGTTCCGCGTAGCTCAGCGCATCGCACAGAATCAAGCGGCCTTCGGCGTCGGTGTTGAGAATTTCGATCGTCTGGCCCGACATCGATGTGACCACGTCGCCCGGTTTGCTTGCCGCGCCGCCCGGCATGTTTTCGGTCGCTGGAATCAGGCCGACGACGTTGATCGGAAGGTCGAGTTCGGCGAGTGTTTTAAAGGCGCCGAGCACCGCGGCCGCACCGCACATGTCGAACTTCATTTCGTCCATCGCCTCGCCCGGTTTGAGCGAAACGCCGCCGCTGTCGAAGGTGATGCCTTTGCCGACAAGCACGATCGGCTTGTCCTTTTTGTTCTTCGCGCCGGCGTACTTCATCACGATGAAGCGCGGCGCTTCATGGCTGCCGTGCGCCACGGAAAGGAAAGCGCCCATGCCGAGTTTTTCGATGCCTTGCTGATCGAAAATTTCGATCCTGAGTTTCTTGGATTCCTTGCCGAGTTTTTTGGCCGTGTCGGCCAGATAGGTCGGCGTGCATACGTTGCCGGGCAGATTGCCGAGATCGCGCGCGAGCGCCATGCCGGCCGCGACGGCGGAGCCTTGTCTGGCGCCGCGCTCGATTTCCGCGTCCGGCTTGCCCGAAAACGCGAGCGTTATTTTTGCGACGCCGCGTTTCTCGTCGTCCTTTTTCGCGCGCGGGGCGTCATAGCGATAGGCCGCATTGGCGAGCAACTGCATCGCAATCCGCGCGCGCCATTCCGCGCTGCGGCCTTCAAGCTCGACGTCCGCCAAAGTGACGACCGCCTCTTCGGCTTTAAGCTCCGCGAGTTTTTTCCCCGCTGCGGCGAGCGCGTCGCGATAAGCCTTTTCGTCGAATTCTTCCGGCTTGCCGTAGCTGATGAGCAAGACGCGCTCCGCAGCCACGCCGGGCAGGTGATGCAGCATCAGGCTCGAACCGGCCTTGGCGTCCAGATCGCCATGCGCGAGCAGCTTGGAAAGCGTTTTGCCGCTGGCCGAATCGATGCGCGCCGCGATGCTGCCGAGCGCCTTTCCGGCAAATACGCCGACGACGAGACAGGCTGTTTTCTGCTTTTCCGGGACCACGGTTTTCGTGCTAGATTCCACTGATTACTCCTGGCAATAGGACGCTTGAGCGCGAGCTGACGATTATCGCGGCTCCCTCGGGTATCGTCAAAAGCCGCTTCGGGCTCAGATTCGCATGGTTTTCCAGCGCGCAGCGATGCGCGAATTCGCGTCCAACGCGGCCGCGATTTTCGTCGCACTGTTTTTTATTTTGCTCACCGTGATTTTGATCCGGCTGCTCTCGCAAGCGGCCGGGGGGCGTTTGCCGCCCGATGCGGTGCTTTATCTGATTGGATTTTCGGCATTGAACAATCTGTCGACGCTGCTCGCGCTGACCTTGTTCATGTCGGTTCTGCTTACGCTGACACGCGTCTATCGCGACTCCGAAATGGTCGTCTGGTTCGCAAGCGGCCTGCCGCTGACGGCCTGGATCGGGCCCGTGTTGCGCTTCTCCCTGCCGATCGTGGCGGTGATCGCGGCGGTGTCGACCTATCTCTCGCCATGGTCGCAAAACAAGGCCCAGGTTTACCGCACGCAGCTTGAATCGCGCGACGACGTATCGAAAGTCGCGCCCGGAACTTTCCGCGAAGCCTCCAGCGGGCAGCGGGTGTTTTTCGTCGAATCGATCGCGGAAAATGAAGCCGAGGTGAAAAACGTTTTCGTCGCCCTGTATCAGGAGGAACGCCTCGGCGTGATCGTTGCGGCGCGCGGCTCGATCGAGCGCGAAGCCAACGGCGACCGCTTCGCGGTGCTGTTTGACGGACGCCGCTATGACGGCAAGCCGGGTACGCCGGATTTCCGCGTCACGCGTTTCGAGCGTTATGCCATCCGGATCGAGGCGAAAGAGGTCGGGGCGATTGAGCAGACACCGCGCGGTCTGGCGACGCCGGAGTTGATCGCGAAGGGAGAAAAACCCTTGCTCGGCGAATTGTCCTGGCGCATCGGTTTGCCGATCGCGGCTTTGGTGCTGACCTTGATTGCGATTCCGCTTTCCTTCGTCAATCCGCGCGCCGGGCGCGCCGCAAACCTGATCTTCGCGATTTTCATTTTTACCGCCTATATCAATGCCCTCGGTGTGGCGCAAGCCTGGATTGCGCAGGACAAAGTCAGCTTCGCACTGGGCGCCGCGGCGGTGCATATCGTGATGGTGCTCGTTTTGTTTTCCCTCTTTGCCCAGCGCATGTCGCTGTTCTCGTTTCTGCGCCGCTGATGAAAACGCTCCGGATTTATCTTCGACGCGAAATCCTGGCCGCGACAGGCTTGGTTCTGCTGGCCTTTTTGGCTTTGTTCGCGTTTTTCGATCTGCTCGGCGAACTCGATCAAGTCGGCCGCGGAGGCTATCGGCTCAAACATGCGGTGATCTTTGTCGCGCTGTCCCTACCCAGCCGCGCCTATGAAGTGCTGCCGATCGCGGCCCTGGTCGGCACCTTGTTTGCGCTCACGCAACTGGCGCGCAGTTCTGAAATTACCGTCATGCGCGCTTCCGGGCTTTCGACCGCCAAGGCCGTGCTCGTATTGACTCAGATCGGACTGATTTTCGCGGCGGGCACGTTTGTTCTCGGCGAGTTCGTGGCGCCGCCGCTCGAACGTGTGGCGCAAAAGTGGCGTTTGCGCAGCACCAATTCCAGCTTGCCGCAGGAATTGCGTTCCGGTTTCTGGGTTAGAGACGGGCGCTTGTTCGTCAATGCTCAGCAGGTCCAGCCCGAGCGTGGTCTGGAAGGCGTGCGAGTGTTCGAGTTTGACGATCAATATCGGCTTGTGACGCTGACCGATGCGCAACATGGCGATTATGTACCGGGGGAAGGCTGGCGCTTGCTTGATGTGGTACAGACGCGCTTCCTCGGCAATCGGACCGAGCTGGTCAAATTGCCCGAATATCGCTGGCAATCCGAACTGACGCCGGAAATGATGAGTGTGGTGATGGTGACGCCGGAGCGCATGGCCTTGCGTACCCTCGTTCCCTATATTCGCCATTTGAAGGAGAACGCGCAGGCAACCGGGCGGCATGAGGTCGCACTGTGGAAAAAACTGGCCTACCCGTTCGCTTCGATTGTGATGATGTGTCTCGCGCTGCCGTTTGCCTTCGTGCATCACCGCAGCGGCGCCGTCGGCGCCAAAATCCTGCTCGGGGTGATGATCGGCATGTGCTTTCATCTGCTCAACGGCTTGTTCACCAACCTTGGTGTGATCAACGCCTGGCCGGCTTCGGTGAGCGCGCTGACGCCGAGCTTGATCTTCCTGCTGATTACCGCGGGGATGCTGTGGTGGGTTGAACGCCGTTAGAGCGGTTTTGGTTTATGTGTGGACATTCCCTCTCCCCCAGCCGGCTCCGCCCCCCTCGCTGCGCTCTCCCCGCAAGCGGGCGAGGGGAGCGTCTTTCCCTCTCCCACTTGTGGGAGAGGGTGTCCCGAAGGGGCGGGAGAGGGAAAGCGAAGCGTACACATTTGAATCAAAAATGCTCTAGGGCTCAATCTGGGCGGCTCTGCAAAAGCAGCACGACGCAGGTGTCGGAAAAGCGGTCGTGCAGAAACTGGTTATCACGGTCGAACCAGGCCCAGAGCAACCCTGCGCCGAAAAAGCAGACCGAAGGCCAGGCCAGCGCATAACGGATCAGGCATTGCTTCAAGTCCGGCGGCCGCCGGGTGCGGGTATCGATGATCTGTAAACGCCAGGTTTGCATCGCCAGCGTCTGGCCGTTACGCCGCCACAGCACAATGAAATAAAACCCGAGCAGGACCGCGATATGCAGCCATTCGAGCCAGCCGGGTGGTGTCCAATGGGCGGCCAAGCCAATCAGAACGAGCGGAAGAATGAAACCGAACCCAAGTACGCCCAGGAGGAGCAGGGACTCATAGAGCAGGCTTGCCAAGCGGCGCCGGATGCCCGCAATTTCGGCGATCGGGCGCGGTGCTACTCGGCTTTCAGTCGGATGGGTTGGTGCGGATGGTGGTGAGTTTGGGAACACGCTGATTACGCAAGTACGGCGGAACCAGCCATTCTGCCGGAATTGGCGTGTAAATGTCGGACTTCGGCGGGCTTTTCGGTTTGTCCGAAATTCGCAAACGAGATTTTTCCTCCGACGACAGCGATTCGTAGGTCTTCCAGCGTTCGCGAAGTTCCGGGCGTTGATTGGGCGGAAGCTTTTGGAGCCGCTTGTACTGTTGCCGCGCTTTGCGGCGTTGTTCGGGTGAAAGCTCCACCCATTCCTGCATGCGTGTCGTGATCCGCGCTTGTTCGGCTGGCGTCATCGAGGGGTAGCGGCGCGCGATGCCGAGCCACTTTTGTTGGCTTACGCTGGGCATACCGTCCCACTCGGCGCTCAACGGGGCTAGGGTTTTTTTGTCCGCCGCGCTGAGCGCCTGCCATTTCGGCGCCGCCAATGCGGCGTCCGAGCACAGGACGAATAGCGCAAGCGTCAGGGCGCGTGGGATGCGTCGGAATCGTGCTTGAGCCATCGATCGAAGCCGTGGTCAAGATAAGCATCTATGGGCAGATCGTCGGACAACAGCGCCGAATCGACCTCCGTCAGTTCGGAAACCCGCTCGTTGTCACGCCAGATACCGCCGGCGATGAGGATGCCAATGATTGCCGCAGCAATTAATGCGCTGCGTCCGTGCGAAAACCATATGTCGGCAAGACCGTGCCCAATCCCGGCGAGACTCAGCGCATGGGCGCGCACGCGATGATGCGCGAGCGCTTCGGCCCGGGCCGCACGCAGACGCTCAGTGATGCTTGGCTCGATGCCCTGCAAGCTGTGATTGAGTTCTGTCACGATGCGCCGGGCAAGCTGGTTTTCTGCGCTCATGAATTGACGATTCCTTTCGCACGTAAAGCGGCCGCCAAAGTATGCGTGGCGCGTGAGCAATGGGTTTTGACACTGCCCTCGGAGCAACCCATTGCAGCGGCGGTTTCCGCAATGTCCATTTCTTCCCAATAACGCATCAGGAAGGCTTGGCGTTGACGTAGAGGGAGCAGGGAGATTTCCTGTTCGAGAATTTCCAGTAGACGTCGGCGTTCGAGCTGGTCCGGCGGAGGGAGAAATGCATTGTTGTCGGACTCGGCACCGAGCGTTTCGATTGGATCGAGCCCTTCGTTGTCGCCGTCCTCGGGCGAAAACATCGAGAGCAGGGAAGTCCACAGGTTACGCACCTTGCTGCGACGGAAATGATCGTTGATCGCGTTTTGCAAGATCCGCTGAAAAAGCGCGGGTAACTCTTCGAGCGGCCTGTCGCCATACCGTTCGGAGAGTTTCAGCATGGCGTCCTGAACGACATCGAGCGCGTTGTCTTCGTCACGCAAGGCAAACACCGCATGCTTAAAAGCGCGGCGTTCAACTCCTGCCAGAAAATTCGAAAGTTCTGTTCTTGATGCCAGTGGAAACCTCTTTTTTACCGTCGCCGCGCAATGCCGAGCAGCGAGGATACCTTGACCAATCCATTGTGCACCGCAGACAATGTGCGTTTCCCTGCAAAGGGACTTTTTGTTCTTCTAAGGTGCTGCAATGGTATTGACTGGTGCGGAGATTGTAATCAGGTGCCTGCAAGAGGAAAAGGTCGACTATCTGTTCGGCTATCCTGGCGGCTCTGTGCTGTATATCTATGATGAATTGTCCAAACAGGACAAGATTCGTCACGTGCTGGTTCGCCATGAGCAGGCCGCCGTACACGCTGCGGACGGCTATGCGCGCTCGACCGAAAAGGTGGGCGTTGCGCTCGTAACTTCCGGCCCTGGCGTTACCAACGCCGTAACCGGAATCGCGACCGCTTACATGGATTCAATTCCGGTGGTGATCATCAGCGGCCAAGTGCCGTCCGCCGTCATCGGACAAGATGCGTTTCAAGAAGTCGACACGGTGGGGATCACGCGTCCCTGCGTGAAGCATAATTTCCTCGTCAAGAATGCCGCGGATATCGCGTCGACGATCAAAAAGGCGTTCTATCTCGCCAAAACCGGGCGTCCCGGGCCGGTGGTCGTCGATATTCCGAAGGATGTCTCGGCGCAGAAGTGCGAATACGACGGGTATCCGAAAACGATCGCCATGCGTTCGTATAACCCGACGGTCAAGGGGCATCAAGGGCAGATCCGCAAGGCGCTGGGCCTGTTGCTGGAGGCCCGGCGGCCGATGATCTACATCGGCGGCGGCGTGGTGCTGGCCGATGCGGCCGAGAAGCTGACCAAGCTGGCCAGGCTGCTCGGCTTCCCGGTGACGAATACCCTGATGGGGCTCGGAGGCTTCCCGGGGACCGATCGCCTGAACCTGGGCATGCTCGGCATGCACGGGACTTTTGAAGCCAATATGAGCATGCATTATTGCGATGTTCTGTTGGCCGTCGGCACGCGTTTCGATGACCGCGTGATCGGTAGTCCGGAACACTTTGCACAAGAGCCGCGCAAGATCATTCATATCGATATCGATCCATCCTCGATTTCAAAACGGGTCAGGGTCGATGTGCCGATCGTCGGCAATCTTGCCGACGTCCTGGACGACATGCTCAAAATGCTCGAATCCTCGGGCGATCGCTCCGATCCGGCCGCGCTCGAACCGTGGTGGAAGCAGATCGAGGAATGGCGTGGGCGTCAGTGTCTGAACTACAAATTCTCGGAAGAGGTCGTCAAGCCGCAGCATGTGGTCGAAACGCTGTGGAAAGTGACGCAAGGCGATGCCTTTGTCGCATCCGACGTCGGCCAGCACCAGATGTGGGCTGCGCAGTACTACAAGTTCGACAAGCCGCGGCGCTGGGTCAACTCCGGTGGTCTCGGAACGATGGGCTTCGGTCTGCCCGCCGCGATGGGGATCCAGCTTGCGCACCCCGGTGCGCCGGTGGCTGTGATTACCGGCGAAGGCTCGATCCAGATGTGTATTCAAGAGCTTTCGACCTGCAAACAATACCGCTTGCCGATCAAGGTCCTGAGCTTGAACAACGGTTATCTCGGCATGGTTCGTCAGTGGCAGGAGTTCTTCCACGGCAACCGTTATTCCGAGTCGTATATGAGTTCGCTGCCGAACTTCGCCAAGCTGGCGGAAGCCTATGGTCACGTGGGTATTCATGTCGATAAGCCTGGCGATGTTGAAGGTGCGATTCGCGAAGCGTTTGCGCGTAAGAACGAACTGGTTTTCCTTGATTTCCAGGTCGATCCGACCGAGAACGTGTTCCCCATGGTCCAAGGCGGTAAGGGTCTGACCGAAATGATCCTGTCCGCCGAGGATTTGTAATCTTGCATTCTGTGTTTGCGGGATGCCGCCCGACCGCGGCGGCATCTGCCTGCGGGGCTTACCGGCCTTGCCGGGCGGCGGGAACCACCCGTGGGTTGCTCGTGCCGCAGCGCTGATTGCTCTTTGATACGCAACGTACAAAAATGGACATGCGACACGTTATCTCATTGCTTCTGGAAAACGAATCCGGCGCGCTTTCGCGTGTTTCCGGCCTGTTCTCCGCACGCGGCTACAACATCGAATCGCTCACCGTGGCGCCGACCGAAGACGCCTCGCTGTCGCGCATGACGATCGTCACGCGCGGCTCGGACGAAACCGTCGAACAGATTACCAAGCAGCTCAACAAGCTCGTCGATGTCGTGAAGGTCGTCGATATCTCCGAGGCGGCGCACATCGAGCGCGAACTCATGATGATCAAGGTTCGCGCCACCGGCAAGGAACGCGAGGAAATGAAGCGGATGGCTGATATCTTCCGCGGCCATATCGTCGATGTGAGCGAATCCAGTTATGTCATCGAACTAACCGGCACTCAGGATAAACTCGACTCCTTTGTCGCGGCGATCGATGCCAGCCTCGTTCTCGAAACAGTTCGTTCGGGCGTTTGCGGCTTGGGCCGCGGCGACCGCGTGCTGAAGATCTGAGAACCTGCTCATAACGCCTTTTGCGACAGATTCTGAGCAGGTTCTAATACGCAACCGATAACTTCCGAATTCAGGATTGAAACAATATGAAAGTTTATTACGACAAAGACGCCGACCTCTCTCTCATCAAAGGCAAGCAGGTCTCCATCGTCGGTTACGGCTCGCAAGGCCATGCCCACGCCCAGAATCTGCGTGATTCCGGCGTGAATGTGACGGTCGGTCTGCGCAAGGGTGGCGCCTCCTGGACCAAGGCCGAAGGCGCGGGCCTGAAGGTCGCCGAGATTGCCGACGCGGTGCGCAACGCGGACGTCGTCATGATTCTGCTGCCGGACGAGAACATCCCGCAGGTCTACAAAAGCGACGTTGAGCCGAACATCAAAAAAGGCGCGGTGCTGGCATTTGCTCACGGCTTCAATGTCCACTACAACCAGGTCGTGCCGCGCGCCGACCTCGACGTGATCATGGTTGCGCCCAAAGGGCCGGGGCACACGGTGCGTTCCGAATACAAACGCGGCGGCGGCGTGCCTTCGCTGATTGCTGTGCTGCAAGACAAATCCGGCAAGGCGCGTGATATCGCGCTGTCGTATGCCGCGGCAAATGGCGGTACCAAAGGCGGCGTGATCGAGACGACCTTCCGCGAAGAGACCGAAACCGACCTCTTCGGCGAACAGGCTGTGCTGTGCGGTGGTGCCGTCGAACTCGTGAAGATGGGCTTCGAGACGCTTGTCGAAGCGGGTTATGCGCCTGAAATGGCTTACTTCGAATGCCTGCATGAACTCAAGCTGATCGTTGACCTCATGTATGAAGGCGGCATCGCCAACATGAACTATTCGATCTCGAACAATGCCGAATACGGTGAGTACGTCACCGGGCCGGAGGTCATCAACGAAACCTCGCGCGCCGCAATGCGCAATGCGCTCAAGCGTATTCAGTCGGGCGAGTATGCCAAGCGCTTCATCCTCGAAGGCCGCATGGACTACCCGGAAATGACGGCGCATCGTCGTTTGAACGCCGCGCATCCGGTCGAGCAGGTCGGCGCTCAGTTGCGCGACATGATGCCGTGGATCAAGGCCAACAAACTGGTCGACCAGTCGAAAAACTGATCGCCTGTTTTGGTTGCACGCAAACGGCCGCGCATGAGCGGCCGTTTTGCTTTCGCGCTGCCGCCGCGGGTTGCCTGGTCTGCAAAACCCATCTGCTAATATTGCCGCACGTTGCCCGAACAAGAGCAAGACAATGCTTGAAAAACGCCCCCCGAGCTTATTGCCGCAGGGTTCGATACGCCGTCGCGGGATTTACATCCTGCCGAACCTGTTTACCACGGCCGCCTTGTTCGGCGGCTTTTATGCGATCGTTCAGGCGATGAAGGGCAACTTTGAATATGCCGCGATCGCAATCTTCGTCGCCATGGTGTTCGACGGACTGGATGGCCGCGTTGCGCGTTTAACGCACACGCAGAGCGATTTCGGCGCCGAGTACGATTCGCTTTCCGACATGGTGTCTTTTGGCGTGGCGCCGTCGCTCGTCGTCTATGAATGGGCGCTCAAAGGCATGGGCAAGCTGGGCTGGATTGCCGCTTTCATCTACTGCGCCGGAGCGGCATTGCGCCTGGCGCGCTTCAATACCAATATCGACGTTGTCGACAAACGCTATTTCCAGGGTCTGCCTTCGCCCGCGGCGGCGGCGCTCGTGGCGGGGCTCGTCTGGGTCATGCTCGATAATCATACGAGCGGCGAGGACGTGCGCTGGCTTGCTTTCGCGGTCACAGTGTTCGCCGGCATCTCGATGGTCAGCAATGTTCTATTCTGGAGCGGCAAGGCCATCAATCTGCGCCGCAGCGTGCCTTTTGCCGTCGTGCTTGGAATGGTCGGCGTTTTCCTCGCGGTTTCGAGCTATCCGGAAGGCGTTCTTTTCGGGCTCTTCGTCGCGTATGGTTTGTCGGGGTATGTGATGTGGCTTTGGCGAGCGTTGCGCCGCCGCTAGACTGCAAAGAGACTATTGAATTCGGTTTGGGAGACAAAACATGAGTAAGGACCGTCTGGTAATTTTCGATACGACGCTGCGCGACGGAGAACAAAGCCCCGGCGCGGCGATGACGAAGGATGAAAAGCTGCGCATCGCGCGTCAGCTTGAGCGCTTGAAAGTCGATGTGATCGAAGCGGGCTTCGCCGCAGCAAGCCCAGGCGATGCGGAAGCGATTCGCGCGATTGCCGAGGTGATTAAAGATTCGACCGTGTGTTCGCTGGCGCGTACAGGCGAGGCCGATATCCGCGCCGCGGGGGCGGCGATCAAGCCTGCTGCGCGCGGCCGGATTCACACCTTCATCGCAACGAGCCCGATCCACATGGAGAAAAAGCTGCGCATGCAGCCCGAGCAAGTGCTCGAAGCCGCCGTCGCCGCGGTGAAGCTCGCACGCCAATTTACCGATGACGTCGAATTTTCGGCCGAAGACGCGGGGCGTTCGGACGTGGACTTTCTGGTGCGTATTTTCGAAGCCGTGATCAAGGCCGGTGCGGGCACGATCAACGTGCCCGACACCGTTGGCTATGCGGTTCCGGCGCAGTGGCGCGAGCGGATGCGCGAGTTGCTCGAACGGGTGCCGAATTCCGACAAGGTAATCTGGTCGACGCATTGCCATAACGATCTCGGCATGGCCGTCGCGAACTCGCTTGCCGCCGTGCAGGCCGGCGCGCGCCAAGTGGAATGCACGATCAACGGGCTCGGCGAGCGGGCGGGCAATGCCTCGCTCGAAGAAATTGTGATGGCGGTGCGCACGCGTTCCGATGTGTTCAAACTCGAAACCGGCATCGACACGCGCCAGATCGTCGCGACCTCCAAGCTTGTGTCGTCGATCACTGGCTACCCGGTCCAGCCGAACAAGGCTGTCGTAGGCGCAAATGCGTTTGCGCACGAATCCGGCATTCATCAGGATGGCGTGCTCAAACATCGTGAGACCTACGAAATCATGCGGCCGCAGGATGTGGGCTGGGTGAAAAACCGTTTGACGCTGGGGAAACTCTCGGGGCGCAACGCTTTCCGTGCACGCTTGCAAGAACTGGGTATCGTGGTCGAATCGGAAGAGCAACTCAATCATGCTTTTGCGCGCTTCAAGGCGCTCGCCGACAAGAAAAGCGAAATCTTCGACGAGGATTTGCAGGCCCTGATGTCCGACGAGACGCAGGAAATCGAACTCGAACACTACAAACTCGTTTCGGCGCGCTTCCATTCCGAAACCGGCGAAACGCCGACCGCCGCGCTCACCTTGTCGATCGGCGGCCAGGAAAAACAAACCGAATCGAGCGGCAGCGGTCCCGTCGATGCGGCGTTCCGTGCGATTGAATCGGTTGTGCAGAGCGGTACGGAATTAATGCTCTATTCAGTCAACGCGATTACGACCGGCACCGACGCGCAAGGCGAAGTGACCGTCAGGCTCGCGCACGGAGGCCGCGTCGTCAATGGCCAGGGCGCGGATACCGACATCATCGTCGCTTCGGCCAAAGCCTACCTGAATGCGCTGAACAAGCTTCACTCCAACGCGCTCAAGCTCAATCCGCAGGCCGAGACGATCTGATCGCGGACAAGCCCCCCCAGCCTGTCGCATCCCGGACGATCATAAGGTCGTTTATTGGGCAGGCCAGGGCGGGTTTGATACCACTGTTTTATTTCCTGCACCTAGGTGGTGTCGTCATGAGATTTTGAGCCATAGGGTAAGGCAGCGGATTTGCACGGCAGCCAAGAACGAATCAAGGTGTTTTGCATAACGAGTGGCAATGCCTCGCCATTGCTTGATATGCA
>Ga0123357_10000214_pt1 | contig 54542 bp, 47 predicted proteins | sample TergutEmb28metaG_FD_89873 | JGI IMG/M metagenome (GOLD analysis project Ga0123357, IMG submission 89873) | Embiratermes neotenicus P4 segment gut microbial communities from Petit-Saut dam, French Guiana - Emb289 P4 | ecosystem: Host-associated > Arthropoda: Insects > Digestive system > Gut ...
GAGTCGAAAAACTACAGCGGAAGAGTGTACGGGTCACGAGACGACCGATATTGGACCGTCGTCCTGGCTGGCGGCAAGCGCAAGGAGCGGCTGTACAACCCTCTTCGTCAGAACCAGGGGCATATCACTGCGCTCTCCGCCTTCCTGCCTTGGTTAGACCCATCGATCATTCACTCGATTGTTGTCTTCAGCGTGCGGTGCGTGCTGGCAAAGGTGCCCGCCGACACACCCACAGCGATGACTGTCAAACGCGACTGGCTGGTGAACGCCCTCCGGCTCACCAGCGGAAACATTGTGCTGAATGTCGATCAAATCGATTACCTGTTCAGTGCCTTGCAGCCCTTGATGCAGGTCAGCTCCGACGTCAAAGACGCCCACATAGTGCAAGTCGCGGCTAGCACGTCCCGGATGTCCATTCCGCCATCTCAGTGGTAACCGCCATCATCAGCCGATTCTAAGTGCATCGAAACGATAGACGATGAGGGTCATATCAAGCCATACTCGGGCAATATGGGCATCCCCGGCGATCGTTAGCTGGCAAGGTCAGCGTGACAAGGCCAACGCCAGCTATCAACGCACCCGCTTCAAGCCAGTCGTTTGGCGGTCCGCGCGCCGGTGGTGATGTCCCAGATGCCGACCGCGGCCATCGGGTTGCCGTGACGGTAGCCGACTCGCGCCAGGCATTCGATCGTGGTGTTGCCACACACTGCGGAGGCGGGCCGGTGCATGTGGCCGTGAATTGAGAGTATCGGCTTGTAATCGTCAATGAGTGCCCGAACATTGTCGTCGCCCCTTGGTTCGGGGATGCTGTCGCAGGTGACGCCGGTGGGCCAGTCGTGCGCCAGTAGGACGTCCACACCGTCGCCAATGGCTTCGCGGACGATGGCAAGGTCGCTTGGCAGGTAGTGGCTGGCATGCTTGCCTTCGCGGAACTTGAGGTGACTGTCCTGGGCGCGTTGGTACGTGCTCTCACCCCAAATGCCGGACAGGAACCCGACTCGCAGTCCGCCGATCGTCACCAGACCGGCACGTCCAAGGTAGGTGACGTTTGGCCCCCACTCGCCGTGTCTTTCGACTAGGCCGCCGTCCGCGTCGAGGGCGGCGAATGGTTCGTGGTTGCCGGCGATGAAGTACAGCGGCGCGGGCATGACGACACGCCCACTGATGACATCGACGAAGTCGCCAAGCTTGCGGTATTTGGACGGCCCTGGCACCTGGTCGATCTCGGCCTCGTCGCGCAGCGCCTCGGCGTCGCCGACTTGCAGAATCGCGGTCAGGTCAGCGGGTGTGACGCCGGCCACCGCGCACGCAGCCTCTACGAGCGAAACAGCCTCACGCCAGTGGCCGTGGACGTCACCAAGCGCAGCAATGTACATCGTCATGCCTCATCAATCTCGTCAAGCCAGGCGTTGACCTCAGCAACGGCTTCTTCAAGGTTGAGTGTGATTCCTGCGGACTCTGCGGTCTTGTTGTACGACGCGAGCCAATGCGGGTATGCGACAAGTCGAGCCGGCCAGTGACGTGGCGCTCTACCCGTCGCGACTGCGTCGGTCGCGCGGGCATCGAAGATGTCGATGATCGCGGTGCGGATCGCCGCTAGTGACGCCTCTTCGGTTATGCGGACCAGGTCACGTAACAACAGCAGGTCTGCGACATCTCGGGCGCGATCATTGACGAACTCGGGCGGATCGTGTGGGTCTGTTGCCGCATGGACTTTCTGGGCGATCTGGTACCTCAACGACAACACCACCAGATGCTCGGGCGTTGGCAGCCCAAACCCGGCCAACGACGGGGCGGTGATCAGTTCGGGGAACTCGCCAGCACGACCCTCATCTGGCGAGATTTCCACCTGCACTTTGCGCCACGTGACGCCGTTGAGCAAAAGCGTCATGTCAAAGCGCGCCGGCTTGAGGACCTTTCCCGGCACGTTGATCAGCTCGACCTTGCCTCGCCGAATCGTCACAGGACCCCACGGCTGACGCAATGCTTCGTCAAGCACACCAAGGAAATCATTGATGTCGCCGCGCACGAGGCCATCGACATCGGATGTCGTCCGAGTCATTCCAGGAAGACGATGTTGCAGCATGGTGCCGCCTTTGAGCAGGAAACGCGACTGGCCATCCGCGTCCAGCGCGGCCTGCAGTGATGCTGTCACCACGGTCGAGGCGACGAGCCAGCCGAGTCGGCCTCCGTCGCTACTCAGCCTGTTTTCGGCCTGCGCGATCCACACGTCCAGCACATGCGCTGATCGCGGCGTCTTGTCCTTCGGGGTAAGCAGACGCAGTGCAGCGGCGAGATTGAACGGCTTGTCGTCAGGCATTGTCTCGGTCTTTCAGTTGTTTGCTAAGTTCATCGCGTTCGCGGTCGAGCAACAGGCTGGTGCCTGCTGTCCGATCAAGCGCTTGAGTAATCAGATAAGTCGGTACGCCCCAGTCGATACAGTCGGCGATTGTCCTAGGCACGTCGGTGATAGGGATCTGCTCAAACCATGTGCGTTGACTCTCGTTGAGGTTCGCATAATGCAACACGTAACGCTCACCACCCGCCCGTCGAAGCCGCGTCTTCTTCGGGACGGTCAGGTGAATGCGGTCAGGGTTGATGTCGCTGATGTCCCATGCAGCCAGGGCCGTCTCATGGCTCAGGCAAGCTTGGTCGACGCCGGTCCACAGCACGGCCAACGCCCAGTTGTCCCACTGACTCGCTTGTACTTGGGGTACGCGATACACCCCACGCGCCGCTCTTTCCAGACGGCCACGTGACGCCAGTTTGACCAACTCAACCTGGTTGATGCCGTCATCGGCAGCTTGCCGGGCTGTGACGAAGCCATGCTGATCAAGCGCCATTTCGCGTAGGCGCTCCAGGATCGTGACTGGTTCAAGCATGCCAAAAATATACCATGATGGGATTGTTTTGGCACCATGATTGGCTGCTCAACCGTAGCCACACGCATTGGATCAAACAGAGGCGACGTCCCAGGTATGCGTGAACCCTAACAGAATGTGACCGTTTGCGTGTCGCGCTCGCCGTGCCCAACCTGATGGAGAACAGCGGTTTGCCGGGTGGCAAGTTCGGCTCTGAGCCCCGGAATTGCCCTGGAATTCAACCGCGACCAACCGCCACCATCCGGTAAGCTGTTAATCACGGAAGCGACGGTCTTCCCTTGTCAAACCCGGAAACCGCCAATAACCGGGGCCAACCGCCACTAACAAAATCGGGCACTGACCCGCCAAGGGGTAGCAAGTTCAAATCTGGTGAGCCTAGTTGTACCGGAATAGCTCCGGCAAAGACGCCGCCTTAGGCCTGCCGTATGTAGATCGCCCCGCCTGAGGTGAGGCAAAAGGCGAAGGTGCCCGCAATATAGGGGTAGCAGGTGCTGCCGGGTGGTCCGGGCAGGATCGAAGACAAAACGGGGAAGAAATTCTGGGCGGTGTCGTAGCCGAAAAGGGCGTCGAACGTCGAAGCGGGGGGAACCTCCAGATAGATCATGGTGCCGCTTAATCCTACGAAAGTGGCTTGGCCGACGGGCTGCCAGGCTATCTCGCCGGTGTTGACGTCAAGGGCTACCGGCGGGTACCCCCACCCCGGTGACGGGACGCCTACTCCGACGACATCCGTGATGAAATACCCGTTGAAGAACTGGGCGTAATCCTCCGCGGCGGTTTCCGTCTGCTTCGTCCACAAGATGGCACCGGTTTGCCAGGAATACGCCGTTGTGGTGTCGGCGGCGTAGCTGCCTTTGCCATCCCAGTTCGTGACTGCTATGTAGACGGGCGAACTTGCGTCGGCGATTATGGCACTCGCTTCGACGGCTGGTGACACCGGGGAATCTGCCATGATGTCCCATGGCTGGTAGGTGGTGGTGATACCGCTGCTTGTGAAGTGCTTGTATACCTGAAAAATGCGCGAATCACCCGCGTAATACACCTCGGCCGCGTTATCTCCGCCAGTGGGCTGTTGCATTTCGTGTGCTTGACCAAATGGGGCGGGTTGCCCCGTCACCATGTCTATGACACCCTCGGCGGTGCTGACCCACTTGCCGTTGCCGAACACAGGACTTGATTCGAGTGAGGTGCTCGACTCCCAGACACATGTCGTCGGGGCCGCCATGGTGCTGCGGCAAAAACGCCCGTGTGTGCCGTCACAAATCAGAATCATGCCTTGGCCCGCCCAGATTGGGCCGGCGTCATCGGACGGGAGGTCACCTTGGGAAATCAGTTGGCCAGTAACCGGGTTGAACACCCTAATCTGGTTGTTGACATCGACCACCAACCCCGATGTGTCACCCAGCAGGTACAGTTCTTTTTGTGACGAGAGCCTGAGAGTTACCATGTGGGTGGCCAGATCGAAGGCGGCAATACTGTACGGTGTCGTCGGTGGAGTCAGAATTGGTGGCGGCACCCATGGTGTGATCATGACGACATCGCCGAGCGGTGGGCCGCCCGCCTTGGAGTCGGTGATGGCCGTCTCATATGGTCCAGCCCACTCTGGGGCGGGCGTTTCGGTGTCGCTGGTGGTTGGGATAGAGGTGGCTGGTGCTGCTTCCGGCCGGTCCCTTGACGCCACCTGCCACACAATGATCGCCAGGACAGCAATGACGATCAACGCGACCCAGGTGCGGCGACGCGGAGGGACGGACGGTGGTTCCGGTGGTGGAGGTTCTTGGGGTGTGGCGTTGGCCGGCTCGGCGTCATCGGACTCGCGGAACATGACTGCGTCGTCCGGCCTAGTCCCGAAACCGTCAACAGTTTTGTCCATTGGTGCTCGACCCCCTTTCCCGTGGCTAAGAAAATGATATCGCGGCCGCTGGATTGGTGCGCCCGCTGGGCGCATTGCATGGTCAGTTGCTGGAGGCAACCGGTGGCGCTGATGGGCTGAGGCATGAAGGACTGCTTGATTCGTATTTGGCACAAGGTAATCGGCTCAAGAACGTTGCAGGCATCTGTCCCGCAGCCGAATCACCGGATGTTAGACTGCCAGTTATGCGGAAAAGGGTTGGGAGAATTGTGATGGTGCTGGGCATCGTCAGCTTGGTGTCGGGTTTCGTTCTTGGAATCAAGACGCAGCAGAATGGGGTTGTGTCGGGCGCGCCCGGGGCTGTGACAGTGGTCCTGTTCGTCGCCGGGCTGGTGGCAATCTTGGTGGGTGCTTTTCTGCCGAGCATAAATGTCAAAAACAGCGCCGTCAGAAACGGCCCGACCGTTGTCGGCAAGTTGGTGTCCATAGGGCAGACGGGCACATACGTCAACCAGCAGCCCCAATGCCAACTGACAGTGCAGTTCACCACCAAAGACGGGCAACAGGTGACGGCGAGTGACCTTGAGGTGATCATGTTGACAGACTTGGCAACATGGCAGACGGGCCGTGTTGTGCCGCTGCGCTACAACCCGTCCAATCCGCAAGAGATGGAGATCATCAAGGTCGGCGTCGTGGATGCAACAACAACCGATGGCGTGACGGGCGGCGGCATCATTTTGGCCGTCGAGCGAAACGGGACCTTTCAGGGCAAGGATCCCGTATGCCAAGTGACAGTTCAGTTCGAGACAGGGGACGGGCAACAGATCACAGCCAGCGAAACGAAGGCTATACCGCTGGCGGCTATGGTGCAGTGCCAGGTGGGCGGGGGAGCGATCATCCGCTACGATCCGCAAGAGCCGGCGAGCATCACTATTGTGGGTGTGACCACCGCCCCGGCGGCCCGGGTGCTGGCCGAGGTGGCAAACGCCTGACCGTCGCTCTGGGGGGAGTCCGCCTGCGACACCAGGCAGCATAGGATGGGCATGTGGATGAACATGTGAAACCGTTCCGCTGGAATGTGGCAAAACGGGAGCAGTTGGGACGGATGGTGACGGACGGTTATGACGGCGACTATTGGTGGCGTCAGGATGAGTTTCAACAGTGCTGCGCCCGGGTTCTGGCATTTGCCGGCGACCGTCGCGTCTTTTTCGTTGGACGCTCACTGGAGAGCATGTTCGACTACCTCAGCGGGGCGTTGTGCGACACTTCGTGGATTGACCGTCTGGACCTGTTTCTGTTCTCCATGCGGTACACGCAGGTGCGGGCTCCGGCTCTGAGTGCCATGAAGGGCTACATGAGCGAACTGGCGATCGATCCGCAGAGCATCGCGCGGTCGGCCATCACGCTCGTCGATGTGGTTTTTGATGGTGAAACGTTCTCGAACCTGATTGAGTTGCTGCACGATTGGTGCGAGGAGGACGGTGTGGATTGGCAGGCTGTGCGCCGCAACACGCGCATCATTGGTGTGACGCAGCGCACGAAAACCAGTCCGAAGACGTGGCGTTGGCAGCAACAGCGCGAAGCAGTGACAATGTTGCCACCGGGGGCCGTCAAGAATGTGTCGCTTGAACCACGGCTGTGGGGCTATCTTGGCGACCAGCAAGCCAAGGTGACTGCATCGTACAGCCCGAGACGATGGGGCGACGAGGACGTCGCACATCCCGACCACAATGATCGGCAACTGAAGGGTTTGCAGGAAGCCTGGCACATTTTCAAGGTCGGGTGCACGCCGGAGTCCCGTCGACGCTTGACGCGGGCGATGGCCCAAACCACGGGCATGCAATATGAGTGGTTCCGTCATCTGCTGAGTGAGATCAATTAGATCGTTCAAACCAACAGCCAGGCTGCACTAGCCTTAACCTGTGCGATCCGTTGCAAGTAAGACACAGCCGTCCCAGCTGACACATCCGTGGGCGCCGGTGGTGGACGATGCCTGCCGGGTGCTGGTGTTGGGAACTTTCCCGTCGCCGGCGTCCCGTGCCTTTGGGTTCTACTACGGGCACCCACAAAACATCTTCTGGCGCGTGCTGGCCGATGTGCTGGACGTCCCGCCACCAGCCTCGACGCCCGAAGCTCGCCGCGAGTTTCTGCTGAACCACCACATCGCCTGCTGGGACGTTCTGCACGCTTGCACCATCGTCGGAGCCTCGGACGCCAGCATCCGGGATCCGGTGCCCAACCGCTTCTCTCCCATGTTGGCGTCCACCAAGATCAGGACCATTTTCACGAACGGACGAACAGCCACCGATCTTTTCAACGACCTGTGCGCCGCCGAAGCGGGCCAATCGGCGATCTACCTGCCATCCACCAGTCCGGCCAATCGAGCCCGCCAGTCGTCCCCGGCTTTTCGCGAAGCCTGGCAGCAGGTCGTCGCGTCCACCAAACCCTCCTAGAGTTCACTCAGTAGGGCCGTCTCCAACGGCCACAACCGCCGCCATAGCCAAGCCGTCAGGACGAAGACGGCGAAGCCAGCCAGGTACCCGCCCAGGATGTCCAGTGGCCAATGAACGCCCAGGTAGACGCGGCTGGTGCCGATCAGCCCGGTCATCACGATCAATAGCACCGAGACGATGATCTCGGCCGGTCGCGACCGCCGATAGACCAGCACCGAAAGCACAGCCATCGCGACAAAAGCGCTGCTGATCATCGCGTGCCCGCTGGGAAAACTGAACCCGGATGCGGCGATCAACCGATGACCGTCCGGTCGTGGTTCCCGAAAGACGACCTTCAGCGCGGCGTTGAGACCACCAGAAATGGCGGTGACAGCGGTCAGCGGAACCCCATAGCGCAGCCGGGTGCGTGGGACAATCACCAGCACCAAGCAGACGACGCCGATCGAATACCATTCTCCGATCGTTGTGATCGTCTTCATCGCCACCGTCAACCACGGTGATCGCACGGCTTGAAGCCATGACGTGAACCAGCCGCAAAAGTGTGGGCCGACGCCTGCCAGAGCGAAGGCCGCAGTGACGCCGAAAAGGCCCGATGCAACCCAACCAGCAATGGCCACACCTCGGTTGACGGCAGGCATGTCGGCGGCGCCACGCGGTCGCGGGCTAGCATCAGGCAAAGGGGGTCTCCTAACGAAAGCATCAGCTTACAGGCTCGATGACTGCACCCGAATCCGTTGCAAGACGCTCTTCGGCAAGGCATTTGCGGAACCACCACGTCGCATAAACCGTCACGGCTACCGCTGCGACGGCAGTTAGACCCTCCGTCAAACCCACCGACAGGTGACCGGTTTGGGCGATTGCGGCGGGCACGTCGCACGTCGCGTGCAGAACGATGGCCAACGGGTAAAGCCAAAAGCGTCCTTTGTGCGTTACGGCGACCCACACCAGTATCGACAGTGACAACTGGATGGCGATAGCCAAGACCCGCTCGCCGCCGCCCATCAGGAACATTGGGGGCGGTGTCTCGGTCAGCGCCGACAGAGTGGCATGCGGCAATGCCTCGGCAACTTGCCCGTGCGGGTTGGCGTTGATGACGACCGATAGCCCGATATCGGCCAGCATCGACACGCCGAGCAGCAGGATCGCCTCGATGCCACCGTGGCCGATGCCATACGACACCGCCGTACGGACACCTCGGAAGCGGCATTTGAGCAGCGTGAAACCGACGAACCTGCCCGTTTCCTCAAAAATGCCGGCCGCAAAAATGCCGTAAACGACGTACAACGCGGGGTTGCTGTCACGCAGGGCGATCGTCCCGTCGGCGTGGGGGTGTAGGACGATCAGATGTAGCAACTGTTCGAGGGTCTCGGCGAAGACCATGAACACGGCCGCGCCGACGAGCATCGGCACCACCTGCAGATTCAGCCGCTTTCGCAAGCCGAAGAACAACCCGATGGGCAACCCGAACCCGATGATCGCCGAGACGGCCATGCACATGATTGACGCGGTTGGAACCATGATGTGTCCTTTCCTCGGTTCGATCCTACGCGCGACGACCGCGCCGGATGCCCCAGTGGCCGGTTAGGCACTGGGGGCGATAACCAGCAGGGACATCTTGAACGGGGCCAGCGCCAGGACGGCGTGGGGCACCTGAGCGGGCATGATGATCGATTGCCCGGCCGCCACTGCGTACGGCGTCCCGTCGATGGTGATTTGTCCCGTGCCGTCGAGCACGGTGACCAGGGCGTCGCCGCCGGCCTCGTGGGTGCTGATCTCTTCGTCCTTGTCGAAAGCGAACAACGTCAGGCTGACTGCCTGGTTTTGCACCAGGGTTTTGCTGACGATCTGCCCGGGCTGATAGGCCACTTGGTCGGCCAGGTCAAGTACTGTTCGGGCCGAGATGTGGCGCAAAATGGCGTCCATAGAGTTCTCCTTTCCGATGATCGCCTACGCCGATAGAACGGTTTCGAGGGGCAACACGGTGTACCCCAACGCTTGGGCCACGGGTTCGTTGGTCACGTTGCCGTCGAAGGTGTTGAGGCCTTTGGCAAGGGCCGGGTTGTCGCTCATGGCCCGCCGCCAGCCTTTGTCGGCCAACTGCGTGGCATATGCCAGCGTCGCATTCGTCAGCGCATAGGTCGAGGTGAACGGCACCGCGCCGGGCATGTTCGCGACGGCGTAAACAACCGCCGGGCCGACGTTGTAGGTGGGGTTGGCGTGGGTCGTCGGGTGGGTGTCTTCGAAGCAGCCGCCCTGGTCCACCGCGATGTCGACCCAAACCGAGCCGGGTTTGGCGTTCATCATCATTTCGTGGGTGACGAGCTTCGGCGCGGCGGCGCCCGGTATCAACACCGATCCGATGATGAGGTCGGCATCGGCGACGGCTTCGGCCACCGAATAGGCGGTGGAGTAGACGGTCTTGATGTGACCATCGAACTCCGCCTCCAACTCCACCAGTCGCGCCAGATTGACGTCGAGGACGGTGACGTCCGCCCGCAGACCGAACGCCATCTGGGCGGCGTTCGAACCCGCAACCCCCGCGCCGACCACCACAACCCTGCCGCAGGGGACGCCGGGCACGCTGCCGATCAGTTTGCCAGACCCGCCGTTGTGCTTGAGCAGTGTGTTGGCACCCACCATGACCGACATCCGCCCGGCCACCTCCGACATGGGTCGAAGCAGCGGCAAAGCGCCGTTGTCCAGTTGGACGGTCTCGTAGGCGATGCCCGTCACTTTGCGCGCGAGCAGGGCGTCGGTCAGCGGCTTGTCGGCCGCCAGGTGCAGGTAGGTGAAGATGGCCTGGGTCTGGCGAAGGTAGTGATACTCGGCTTCGACAGGCTCTTTGACCTTGAAGATAAGGTCGGCCTCGGTCCACACATCGTCCACGTCGACCATGGTGGCGCCGGCGGCGACATACTCTTCGTCGGCTATCCCGGAGTTGGCCCCGGCCCCTTTCTCGATGAATACCTGATGCTTGGAGGCCAGTTGATGTGCGCCAGCCGGCGTGATGGCCACCCGGTTTTCCTGGCTTTTGATTTCTTTCGGAACGCCGATTTTCATGTTGAGTCCTTCGCCTGTCGTGGCGGGGGAGTGCTGAGCCTGCTACGTAGCGTCTCCTCCGCAGCGATCAGCCGCAGCGCCGTATCGCCTTGGCCAGCTTAAACGAAGTGATGCCGGCAGAAAAATCGACGGGCGATAGGCTGAGGCGATGAGCTTGCGGGAAGATGCTTGGTATTTCAATCCGTCCCCCCGGACGTGGCTGCCGCCCGTACCCCGGGCGAAGGCATTTCATGCCAGGTTGCCGGGCTATGCGCCCACGCCGTTGGTCGATGCCCCGGAACTGGCGGCCATGCTCGGCGTGGGACGCGTGCTGATCAAAGACGAGTCCGCGCGGTTCGACTTGGGGGCATTCAAGATCCTCGGCGCCATCTGGGCATGCTTCGAGGCATTGGCGGCTGAGTCTGGTTACGCCGGCCCGCCCGACCTTGAGGCGCTGCGCGGACACCTGGCATCGCACGCCAGTCCTGACGGTGCGGCCTTCACCCTGGTGACCGCGACAGACGGCAACCATGGACGGGCGGTCGCCCGGTCGGCTCGTCTGGTTGGCTTGCCCGCTGTCATCTTCCTGCCTCGAGACGTCCCCGCTGCCGTGCTCGACCGCATAGAGGCCGAGGACGCCGCCATCACGATCGTCGGTGCCGACTATGACGGTGCGGTGGCGGCGGCCAAGGCGTTCGTGGCCGCCGGGTCGGGCCGTCTGCTGATCCAGGACATGGGGTGGTCTGGCTACGAGCAAATACCCGACCGGATCGTCGAAGGTTACCTGACGCTCACCGCCGAGATCGACGAACAGGCCGCCAGTCTAGGCGTCGACGGCATCGACCTGGTGGCTACCGGCCTCGGCAATGGCACGTTCGGTCAGGCGGTCGTTCGGCACTTTCGGGGCACCGGCCGAAAGCGCCGAACTCGTGTTCTGGGGGTCGAGCCCGACACGGCGGCCTGCCTGTTGGCTTCCCTGCGAGCCGGGCGAATGATCACCGTCCCCACCTCGACAACGATTGCCAACGGGCTGAACTGTGGCACCCCGTCATCGACCGGTTGGCCATGGCTGCGGGACGGTCTCAGCGCCGCTGTGGCCGTCAGCGACGACGACCTCCGTGCCGCCATCGCGGCTCTGGCAAAAGTGGGCGTCGCGTCGGGGCCATCCGGCTGCGCCGCCCTCGCCGGCCTGACGGCCGCGTTGACCGAGCCGTCGCGCCGCTCGCAACTCGGCATAGAGGCCACCAGCGTGGTCGTCGCCGTGTCCACAGAAGGCCCGATCCCAGGCGTGACAGGATAGAACCATGCCGAAAAAGCCTGCGGGGACGCCCGCCATCGCGGTGCTGGAGCGCGCCGGCATCGTCTACCGACTGCACGAGTATGAGCACGACCCGCGCTCTCAACTGGGCTTCGGGCTGGAGGGCGCGACCAAGCTCGGCATTGCCCCTGAGCGGATCTTCAAGACGCTACTGGCCAGCGCCGAAGGCCAGTTGGTGGTGGGCATCGTGCCGGTTTCGGGCAAGCTCGATCTCAAGGCGCTGGCTGCCGCAGTGGGCAAGAAGAAGGCCGGAATGGCCGACCCCGATGTGGCCCAAAAGGTGACGGGCTACGTCGTCGGCGGTATCTCACCGCTCGGGCAAAAGCGGGCTCTGACAACGGTGATCGACGAATCGGCCCTGGTTCACCCCACCGTCCTGGTGTCCGGGGGTCGACGGGGCTTGGACATCGAATTGGCGCCGGCCGACCTGGCCCGGTTGACCGACGCGCAGTTCGCCCGTATCGGCAATTGAAGCCCACCATCGGTGTCGACCGGGCGCGTTGACGCACGTCTGCTAGTTGGCCCAGGTAGGCTGGTAGGTCTCGTCAAGTTTGGAGGTGCATGTGGCTGGTTTCGTCCATCTGCACAACCATTCCGACTTCTCGATGCTGGACGGTGCGGCGCGGCTGGCTGACCTGACGAAGCGGGCCGCCGAGCTTGAGATGCCGGCATTGGCGGTCACCGACCACGGCAACATGTTCGCCGCCTACGAGTTCTACAAGAAGGCCCGGGACGTCGGCGTCAACCCGATCATCGGCCTGGAGGCCTACCTGACACCTGGCACACCGCGTCAGGAACGTCGGCGGGTTCAATTCGGGGACGGGACGGGCGACGATGTCGCGGCCAAAGGCGCCTACACCCACATGACGATGTGGGCCGAGACCAGCGAAGGCATGCACAACCTGTTCCGGCTGAGCTCGAAATCGTCGCTCGAAGGCTTCTTCTACAAGCCGCGGGCCGACCGCGAACTGCTGCACCGGTACCACAACGGACTGATCGCGACGACGGGGTGCCCGTCCGGCGAGGTGCAAACCTATCTGCGCTATGGCCAAATGGAAAAGGCCGTGGAATCGGCGGGGGAGTTCCAGGACATTTTCGGCAAGGGCAGTTTCTATGTCGAGCTGATGGATCACGGCCTCGACTTGGAACGTCGCGTACGCGCTGATCTGCTCGAGCTTGCCCGCCGCATCGGTGCGCCGCTGGTGGCCACGAACGACCTGCACTATGTGAGGGAGAGCGACGCCAGCGCGCAGGACGTGATGCTTTGTGTGTCGTCCGGGTCGCGGCTGTCGGACACGGGGCGGTTCAAGTTCGACGGCGCCGGTTACTATCTGAAGACGGCGGACGAGATGCGCGAGCTTTTTGCCGATCTGCCGCAGGCCTGCGACAACACCTTGGCGATCGCGGAGCGCTGCCACGTCAGCTTCGATGAAGAGCAGGGCAAATACATGCCGCATTTCCCGGTGCCGGACGGTCACACGGAGGACAGCTGGTTCCGGGAGGTGGCCGAAACCGGGCTGCGCGAACGCTATGGCGCCCCACTGCCCGACGCCGTGCGTGAACGCGCCGACATGGAAATGGAAGTCATCACCCAAAAGGGTTATCAAGGCTATTATCTGGTGGTGGCCGATTATGTCGGATGGGCCAAGCGAAATGGCATTCGGGTGGGCCCGGGCCGCGGCTCGGGGGCCGGTTCGATAATCGCCTTCGCCATGGGAATCACCGATATCGAGCCGTTGCGGTACGACCTGCTATTCGAGCGATTCCTCAACCCCGAGCGACCTTCGCTGCCCGATTTCGATATCGATTTCGACGAGCGTCGCCGAGGCGACGTGATCGATTATGTGACGAACAAATACGGCGCCGACCGGGTCGCCCAGATCGTCACGTACGGCACGATTCAGGCCAAGCAGGCGGTCAAGGATTCCGCCCGTGTGTTGGATAAGCCATATGCCCTTGGCGAGCAGATCACCAAAGCGATGCCCGCCCCCGCCCAGGGCAAGGGTGTTTCGCTGGCCGACATTTTCGACCCCGACGCCAAACGGTACGCCGAGGGGGCGCCGCTGCGCGACCTGGTCGACGCCGATCCGCAGGTGGCCGAGGTCGTCACGATGGCGCGCGGCATCGAGGGTTTGAAGCGGCAGTGGGGTGTGCACGCTTGCGGCATGATCATGTCCCAGGTACCGCTGGAGGACGTCATCCCGATCATGCGGCGAGAGTCGGACGGCGCCATCATCACGCAATTCGACTATCCCAGTTGCGAATCGTTGGGCCTTGTCAAGATGGACTTCTTGGGCCTGCGCAACTTGACGATATTGGATGATGCCCTAGACAACATCAAAGCCAACCGGGGCGTGGACGTCGACCTGGACGAACTCAGCCAACACCCGGACGACCCGTTGGTATACGAACTGTTGCGGCAGGGCGATACGTTGGGTGTTTTCCAGTTGGATTCAGACGGCATTCGGTCGCTGCTGAAGCTGATGCAGCCAGACAGCTTCGACGACATTTCGGCCACCAATGCGCTTTACCGTCCCGGCCCGATGGGCGCCAACGCCCACACCGATTACGCGCTGCGCAAGACGGGCCGTCAGGACGTCGTGCCCATCCATCCCGAATTGGCGGAGGTGTTGCGCGATATCTTGGAGCCCACCTACGGCCTCATCGTCTACCAGGAACAAGTGTTGCAAATAGCGGTACGGGTGGCCGGTTATTCGCTGGGCCAAGCCGACCTTTTGCGCAAAGCGATGGGCAAAAAGAAGAAGGAAGTGCTCGACAAAGAATTCGAGCCTTTTTCCCAGGGCATGCGTGGGAATGGCTATTCGGACGGTGCCATCAAGGCGCTTTGGGATATCCTCGTCCCATTCTCCGATTATGCGTTCAACAAGTCGCACACCGTGGCCTATGGGATGGTCGCCTATTGGACGGCCTATCTGAAAGCCAACTTCCCGGTCGAATACATGGCGGCGCTACTGGAATCCGTGAAGGACGACAAAGATAAGCTGGGCCAATACCTTGCCGAGTGCCGCCGCCTCGGTATCAAGGTGTTGCCGCCGGATATCAACCAGTCGAGCGCCGAGTTCACCCCAATCGGCGACGATATTCGCTTCGGTTTGGCGGCCGTGCGCAATGTTGGGGAAAACGTGGTGGCCGGTGTCATCGCGGGCCGGCAAACCAACGGCCCGGCCAAATCATTGGCCGAATTCCTTGAGCACTCCACGTTGGTGGTTTGCAACAAGCGGGTCGTCGAGTCGCTGATCAAAGCGGGCGCTTTCGATTCGCTGGACGTGGCACGACGGGCGTTGATGGAGGTTTTCGAGACGGCCATCGACCAGGTGGTGCCAGCCAAGCGAAACGCGGAATTCGGGCAGGGTGACCTTTTCGCGGACGCGGCTGGTGGCGCCGCATCTGCCGTGCTGATTCAAATCCCCGATGTGCCCGAATGGGACAAACACACCAAGCTGGCTTTCGAGAGGGAAATGCTGGGGCTATATGTGTCGGACCACCCGCTGCGGGGGTTGGAGCAGGCATTGGCCGCGGAAAGCAGCGTGGGCATCGGGGCAATTGTCAGCAACGGCTGGGAGGCGGATTCCCTGGCGACCATTTGCGGCATGATCACGCAGGTACAGCGCAAGCAGACCAAACAGGGTGCACTGTGGTCTATATTGACGGTCGAGGATATGGACGCCAATGTGCAGGTGATGGTGTTTCCGAAGGTCTACGAGCAATCTGCCACGCGTTTGGCGCCCGATACGATCGTGCGCATCAAGGGCCGCGTCGTCACCAAGGACGACGGGGTGGAGCTGCAGGCCACGGAGGTGACGTTCCCGGAAATCCAAACCGACGTGGTGCAGGGCCCGGTGGTGATCCAGGTGCCGGCCCAGCGTTGTACCCCGCCCGTCGTCGACCAGCTCAAGTCGGTTCTGGGAGCCCACCCGGGCGCCACCGAGGTGCAATTGCGGCTGCTGACGCCGGGACGCAGCACCACCTTCCGGTTGCAGGACGACTACCGCGTCCACCTGTCGCAGCCGCTGATGGCCGACCTCAAAGCGCTGTTGGGTCCGAGTTGTTTGAGGGCATCGAATGTCTGAGGTCGCGATAGACGGACTGCCGGACGAGCCGCTGCTGCCGATGTCGGTTGGGCGATGCGTGACCGCCTGCCTGAGCGTGGTCGCGGTGCTGGGGCTACTGGGTGGTGTGCTGTGGCACTTCCTTACCGTCCCGCCCACCTACACCATCGGGGACGACAGAGGCGCCATCATCACCGAACGGGCGTTGGCGCAAGTCTTCACCATGGACATTTGGTATCTCGGTGTTTCAGTCGTCCTGGGGTTGGTGCTCGGCGTCATTTGGTGGTGGCTGTTCCGCGGTTTGGGGTGGCCCGGGGTGTTGCTGGCGATGGTGGCCGGGGTAGTGGCGGGCGTGATCTGCTGGCAGTTCGGGCGTCTGCTGGGCCCCAATGGTTTCGTTGAACGCATCAGCGAGGCGAGCCCGGGTGATCGTGTGCCAATGGATCAGACGTTGCACGCGCCGCTGCTGGTGTTGGTGTGGCCAGCCGCAGTCGGCGTGCCGATTCTGGTGGCCTCGATTGTTGATCTGGTGCGCAAACGGCGCCGCTAGAATTGATCCCATGTTGCGAGTTATCGATCTGCGCGTGGACGCAGGGTTGACGGCACTGCCGCGGGCGGGGTATTCCGTCGACCATGCCATGTCAACCGTCACGACGATATGCGACGATGTACACGCGCGCGGCGTGGCGGCGCTCGTCGAGCTTTCCGAGCGGTTCGATCATGTGACGCCGCAGTTGCGGGTGCCGCAAGACGCCATCGACCGGGCCGTCGAAGCGATGGATCCGGCGGTCCGCCAAGCCGTCACAGCAGCCATCGACAGGCGTCGGGCCGTTTGTGAGCAGACGGAGAAGGAGACGGCCGAGCGTACCGTGCTCGTGGCACCGGGGGCGCACGTCACCACCCGCATCGAGCCGGTGCGCCGGGTCGGCCTCTACGTGCCCGGCGGTCTGGCGCCGCTGGCCTCCAGTGTGTTGATGAACGCGGTACCGGCCCAAGTGGCGGGGGTTGAGTCGATCGCCGTCGCGTCCTCGCCGCAAGCCCGCTTCGACGGGCTGCCCGACCCGGTGATCCTTGGCGTTTGCGGGTTGCTCGGGCTCAGCGAGGTTTACTCCGTCGGCGGCGCCCAGGCCATCGCCATGTTTGCCTACGGGGTGCCCGGGCTGTGCGAGCCCGTCGACGTCGTGACGGGGCCCGGCAACGTCTATGTGGCTGCCGCCAAGCGTCACCTCCAAGGCGTCATCGGCATCGACGCCGAGGCCGGTCCCACCGAGATCGCCGTTCTGGCGGATGCCGGGGCCAACCCGCTGTTCGTTGCCGCCGACTTGGTCAGCCAGGCCGAGCACGATCCGCTGGCCGGGGCGGTGCTCGTCACCGATTCGCCGGAACTGGCCGAGGCTGTGCAGGCCCAGGTCACCGAGCTGGTGGCCAAGCACGTCCTGCGCGAGCGCTTGCGGCAATCCCTGACGGGCGATCAGTCGGCCATCGTGCTGGTGCGGGACATCGACCAGGGTTTGTCCGTCGTCGACGCCTACGGTGCCGAGCATTTGGAGGTCATGACGGCCGACGCGTCGGCTGTGGCGGCGCGGGTGCGCAACGCCGGCGCGATCTTCGTCGGCCCGTATTCGCCGGTTTCGCTGGGCGACTATGCGGCCGGGTCGACGCACGTCCTGCCGACCGGCGGGACGGCCCGATTCGCTTCGGGGCTGACGGTACGCAGCTTCACCAAGGTGATGCACGTCATCGACTATTCGGCCGACGCCCTGGAGGCCTTGGCGGACGACGTCGAGGCCTTCGCGATGGCTGAATCACTGCCGGGGCACGCCCAGGCCATCGCCGTCAGGCGCCCGTCATGACGGTCCTCAAGACGCCTGTACCGCTGCGGAAGGCGCTGGTCGGTATCGACCCCTACGGGGCGCCGGAGATCGACGGCGCAGTGCGCCTCAACGTCAACGAAAACCCCTTCCCGCCCAGCCCGTCCCTGCGGGCGGCGCTGGCGAGCGCGGTCAACAGCGCGCTGGCGGAGGTCAACCGCTACCCGGATCGGGATGCCACGGCCCTTCGAGCCGACCTGGCCGACTACCTGGACGCCGGGCTGAGCGCCGACAACATCTGGGCCGCCAACGGTAGCAACGAGGTCATGACGCATCTGCTGCTGGCCTTCGGCGGGCCGCGCCGCAAGATGGCCTCGCTGACCCCCACCTATTCGGTTTACCCGCAGTACGCCCGCGACACCATGACGGCCTATGTGACGGCGCCGCGCAACGATGATTACACCGTCGACGCCGACGTCCTGCAGCGGCTGTGGAAGGCCGAGCGGCCGGACATCCTGGTGCTGACGACGCCGAACAACCCGACCGGTACGCAAACCCCGCTCGACGTGGTGGCCGAGGCGGCCGAATTCCCCTGGCTGTTGGTGGTTGACGAGGCCTATCAGGAGTTCACAGAAGACCCGACGGATTCCGCCACCAAACTGCTGCCCGACCACCCGAACGTGGTGGTCTCGCGCACCATGTCGAAAGCCTTCGCCCTGGCTGGGGTGCGATTGGGTTATCTGGCGGCGGATGCATCCATCGTCGATGGCTGCAAGATCGTCCGCCTGCCGTACCACCTGGGCTCGCAGACGCAGGCCTTGGCGCGGACGGCACTGGCTCATAGGCAAGAACCGCTGCAGCATGTGGCGCAGTTGCGCGAGGCTTGCCAGGCCACCCAGGCGTGGCTGGCGTCCCTGGGGTTGACGGCGCCGGTCAGCCAGGCCAACTTCACCCTGTTCGGCCCGTTCGACGACCGTCACGCCATCTGGCAGGAACTGCTCGACCGGGGTGTGCTGGTGCGTGAAACCGGCCCGACGGGGTTTCTGCGCGTGTCGATGGGCACGCCCGCCGAGATGATCCTGTTCCGCGAAGCACTTGTCGACGTGTTGGACTCACGTCAAATTCGAAAGGCGACGTCATGAACCGTACCGCGACGGTCCACCGAGCGACGAAAGAGACAACCGTCGAGGTCAGCCTTGATCTTGACGGCACCGGAGCGGCGCACATCGCCACCGGTGTGGGGTTCTACGACCACATGCTGGGGGCGCTGGCGAAGCACTCGCTCATCGACCTGGACGTTCGAGCCGACGGTGACATCGGCGTCGACGGCCACCACACCATCGAGGACGTGGCCATCGCCATCGGTCAGGCCTTGGACAAGGCGCTGGGCGATCGGTCGGGCATCGCTCGTTTCGGTGAGGCAACCGTGCCGCTGGACGAGGCGCTGGCGCGGTGCGTCGTCGACATTTCGGGACGTGGCGGCGCCTGGTGCGCCGGCGAGCCCGACGGCATGGCGACGGTGCGCATCGGCGGCGAAGGCGTGCCATACGCCGGTTCCATGACGGCCCACGTCATGGCGTCCCTGGCCGAGAACGCCAAACTGACGTTGCACATGACTGTTCTGGCGGGCCGCGACCCGCACCACATCGTCGAGTCGCAGTACAAGGCCCTGGCGCGGGCTCTGCGAGCCGCCGTGGCGCCGGATACCCGCGTGGCTGGCGTACCCAGCACCAAGGGCAGCCTGTGACGTCGGTCGGGGTGCTCGACTACGGTTCGGGCAACCTCCATTCAGCCTGCCAGGCGCTGGCGGAGGTCGGCGCCGAAGTGACCTTGTCTTCACGCTGGCAGGATCTGGACGACCTGGACGGGTTGGTGTTGCCCGGTGTCGGGGCCTATGCCACATGCATGGCGGGGATAGGCGCAGGGCCGAGTGACGGTTACCGCCCGTGGCTGGACAGTTGGCTGCAACGGGGCCGGCCTCTGCTCGGCATCTGCGTGGGACATCAGGTGCTTTTCGGTCAGGGCGTCGAGCACGGTGTGAGCACGGCGGGCCTGGGCGTCCTGCCCGGGGTGGTCGAGCGGTTGCCGGCCAAACGTTTGCCGCATATGGGCTGGAACACGGTGGCGGTGCCGGACGGCTCGGTCATGTTCGCGGGGGTCGAGCAGCAGAGGGTCTATTTCGTCCACTCCTACGCCGTGCTGACGGTGTCGCCGTCGACCGGTTGGCCTGGTGGGCAGGGCCGAATCAGTTGGTGCGAGCATCAGGGCGTCCGTTTCCTGGCCGCGGTCGAGTGGGGTCCGGTGTGGAGCACGCAATTCCACCCCGAGAAGTCCGGCGAAGCAGGCGCTCGTCTGTTGCGCAATTGGCTGGGTTTCGCAGAGTCGATGGGTTAGGGCGTGTCCCGCGCCGCCAGGCGGGCCAGCACGTCGTCATGCAGTACGCCGTTGGTTGCCAACGCGCCGGGGCCGGCGGGGCCTGCCGCACCGTCCAGGTTGGTGAACCGGCCGCCCGCCTCGCGGACGATGACATCCAGCGCCGCCATGTCATGCAGGGCCAGGCTGGGTTCCGTGGCGATGTCAACCCCACCCTGGGCCACCAGCATGTAGCTGAAGAAATCACCGAAAGCCCTAGTCCGCTTGCAATCGCGCATCAGATTGACGAATTGCTGGCCGCGTCCGCTGCTCACCCAACCGTTGAGCGACGAGTATGACAGAAAGGCCGAACCCACTTCGGCCACCCCTGAGACGTGCAGCCGCGAGCCATTGAACAGCGTCTTGCCGGCCCAAGCGCCTTCGCCTTCGGACGCCCACCATCGCCGTCCCAGCGCCGGGGCGCTGACTACACCGACGCGCACGATGCCGTCCACCATCAGGCCGATGAGGGTGGCCCACACGGGGACGTTGCGGGCGTAGTTGGCGGTGCCGTCGATCGGGTCGATAATCCACTGGCGGGCACCCCAACCGGTATCATCCATTTCCTCGCCGTGAACGGCATCCCGGGGGCGCGCCGCAGCCAGGTTGCGTCGCAGAGCGTGCTCCGCTTCACGGTCGGCCTGGGTGACGATGGTGTGGTCGGCCTTCAGTGACCACTCCAAGTCCTGTGCCCCGACGCGACTCATCGTGATCGAGTCCGCGTTGTCGGCCAGCAAATGGGCCAATCGCAAATCGTCCGTGAAGTCAGCCATGTGAGCAGAATAGTGCCTCCACGCGGGCGGATCGGGGACGCGCGCCGGGGTTCGTCGCCATCTCAGCTTTTCACTGGCATCACCAGTCGGGACGTGTCAACACGGCCAACATGCGGCGCAGCGACCCTAACCGGGCAGTGCTCAGACGCCCATCGGCGGCGGCGCCATCTAGCGCGCAATCGAGCGAGCCCTCCAGATGCGGGCAGCCCCGGGGACAGTCGTCGACGATTTCCGCGACATCGGCCAACGCCGTCACGACTTGGTCGGGCGTGACACCTGCCAGTCCGAAGCCTCGCACGCCCGGTGTATCGATGACCCACGATCGCTCGTCCAATGGCAGTGCGACGGCCGTCGTCGACGTGTGGCGCCCTTTGCCCGTCACATCGTTGACGTGGCCGATCGATCGCCCGGCACCGGGTATCAGCGCGTTGATCAGCGTCGATTTGCCCACCCCCGAGTGGCCGACCAGAACGGTGGTGTGGCCTTCCAGCAGTTGCCGCAGTTCCTCCAGCGTCGCACCGCGACGGGTGGCCACCACAGTGACGCCGAGTTCCTGGTAGGCGGTGGCGATCTCGTCCGGGCTGGCCAGGTCGGTCTTCGTCACAACGATCAGTGGGCGCACGCCGGCGACTGACGCGGCGACTATCAGACGGTCGATCATGCCGATGCGGGGCGCCGGATCGGCGGCGGCCGTGACGATCAGCAACTGATCGGTGTTGGCCACTAGGGGGCGTTCCGTCGGGTCGTCGTCGTCGGCGCTGCGTCGCAGCAGCGTGCGACGGGGGAGTACCTCGACGATGCGGGACAGCGCGTCGGGCGCCTCGCTGACCTCGCCCATCAGGCGCACCTCGTCGCCGACGACCACCGACTTGCGTCCCAGGGGACGGGCCTTGATAGCCCTCACTCGCAGCTGTCCGACGGCCACATCGAAGCGTCCCCGGTCGACGCCCAATACCCTCCCGACCGGTGCCGTCGCGTAGTTGGGACGGGTCTTGGTCCGAGGCTTCGAGTAGCCGCTGGCGCGGTTGAAATCATCGAAGTCGTCGTCCTCGACATCGCCGGCCCGGGCTCCCAGCACGCGCGGGCTCATACCAGCGACTCCCAGCGCTCGATGAAATCGGGCATCGTCTTGGCCACCGCCTGGGGGCGGACGACCTGGACGCCCGGCGTCACCAGGCCCAGCAATGCGCCCAAGTGCACCATGCGGTGGTCGTCGGCCGAATCGATGACACCGCCGTGGCGGGCTTGCCCGCCCTCGATCGTCAGACCGTCCTCGTCGACTTCCGAAGGCACGCCCACCGCCTGCAGTGCGTCGTGGATGGCGGCCAGACGGTCGGTCTCATGGCCTCGGATATGCCCGATGCCGGTCAAGCGGCTTGAACCGTCGGAAACGGCCGCCAGCGCCGCGACGACCGGTGTCAGCTCGCTGGCGGTGCGCAGGTCGATCTCACACCCGGTCAGCGGCCCACTGGCGCCAGCCGTCATGGTGTCGCCGTCGCGGTGGGTCCAGCCGCCGAAGCCTTCGATAATGCTCGAAATGAGCGCGCCTGGCTGCGTCGTCGACTGCGGCCAATGCGCCACGGCGCTGCGTCCGCCAGTCAGCACCCCGGCCAGCAGGAAAGCCGCGGCGTTGGTGAGGTCGGGTTCGACGACGGCATCGACGGCCCGCAGCGCCCCAGGGGCGACGACCCAGTGATCGGGTTCGGGCTGGTCGACCGTCACGCCGTGCGCGGCCAGCATGGCTATCGTCATGTCGATGTGCGGGCGTGAGGGCAAGGCTCCGCCGCGATGCCGAAGGTCGAGGCCACGGGGGAACCGGGCACCCGCCAACAGCAAGCCCGAGACGAATTGGCTGGACTCGCTCGAGTCGATGACGATCGACGTGTTGGACCACGTCCTGGGCGGTGTCAAGGTGAACGGCACCCGCTCGGCCGTGATGTCGGCTCCCAGTGCCCGCAGCGCTTGCAGCAGGGGGGTCAGCGGGCGGTCGCTGGCCCGGGTGTCGCCCCGGAAACGGGTCGGCCCGTCAGCCAGCATGGCCAGCGGCGGAACGAACCGCATGACGGTGCCGGCCAAGCCGCAATCGATGTCGGCGCCACCCCGGAACTGGTCGGGTGGGCTGACATGCGATCCGTCGACGACAGCTCCGAACGCGCGCATCGCCCCGGCCATCAGCGAGGTGTCCCGCGACACGGACAGCCCCTCGATGGTGCTCGGTCCGTCGCTCAAGGCTGCCAGCAGCAAGGCCCGGTTGCCTTCGGACTTCGACCCGGGCACGGCGACGTTGCCGTCGACGGGTGCGTCGGCGAAGGGGGTCAGCCAAAGTTCGTTCGGAGCCATGGCATATGTCTACAGCGTAAGCGGCCACAATGGCAACTGTCGGCGGAATGAAAGGGCCGCGCCGCATGGTTGAACAATTTGTGACTACCTCTTGGCAGACGCGATCGGCCGGTGCTGGCGCTTGGCTGGCCTGGTGGGTAATGTCATACCCGATGACTACTCAGACCGTCGAGGCGGAGACCCCGCAGCAGCGCGCTCAGCGTTTCGAGCGCGACGCGCTGGTGTTCGTCGACCCCTTGTACGGCGCGGCCCTGCGGTTGACGCGCAACCCGGCTGACGCCGAGGACCTTGTGCAAGAGACATACGCCAAAGCGTTCGCGGCTTTCCACCAGTTCAAACCGGGCACCAACTTGAAGGCTTGGCTGTACCGGATTTTGACCAACACGTTCATCAACACCTATCGCCGGGCGCAGCGCCAGCCGTCGGTGGCGGGCGACGACATTGAGGACTGGCAGTTGGCGCGCGCCGCCGAGCATGAGTCGACGGGGTTGAAGTCGGCGGAAATGTCGGCCCTCGAAGCCATGCCGGACACCGCCGTTTCCGACGCCCTGGCGTCGCTCAGCCCAGAATTCCGGGCCGTCGTGTTGTTGTCGGACGTGGAGGGGTTTTCGTACAAGGAGATTGCCGAGATCATGGGCACCCCGATCGGCACGGTGATGTCGCGCCTCAATCGAGCGCGGGCCGCGTTGCGCGTCAAGCTGGCCGATTACGCTGCTGAACGAGGCTTGGGCACGTCTGGCCAGCCTGGAAAGGACGTGTCGTAGGCATGGACGATTTCGAAGACCCGACGGTCGATGAATGCGTCTTGGCGATGGGCCAAGTGCATTCGTTCCTGCATGGCGAGTTGGACGAGGAAACCGCCGACCACATCAGGCAGCATCTCATGACATGTGAGCGATGCCTGGACACCTACGACGTGGAATCTTTGATCACCGTGCTGATCCGGCGCTGCTACAGCGACGCCACTGCGTCGATCAGCTTGCGCGAGCGTGTGTCATACCTGCACGTCACCTTGCAGTGACGCGCAGGCGCACGTTGGTCAGGCGTTCGGCCTCTTGCCGTGATTGGCCGCCTTCTTGCGACGTAGCCGGCGCTTGCGTCCACCCTTGCCCATGGCAACCTCCTGGATCAGGCCCGGGGCTCCGGGCAACAGCGGTCTACTTTACCATCCGTGGCCCAGCGGATTCGACGGTTGACGCGTGACTTTCTCGGGGGCCCCCAATGCGGGCTAAGGTTGAACCATGTTGTCAGTGAGCCAATTGATCAGTGAGCGTAGCGATCTTCTTGCCACCGACGGTGAGTGGTTGACCGCTTTGGTGCGTGAATGGCACCTTTTGGCGGACACCAGCTTCTCCGACTTGCTGTTGTGGGTGCCCGGGCACGACAACAATACGTTCTGGGCGATCGCGCAGATCCGTCCCACCACCGGCCCCACCGCACTGGAGGACGACGTGGTCGGCGAGCAGATCGTCTACGACCCGGAACACCCCGTCACGACCGCCTATCTGTCGCACGAGATCGTCGAGACGACCGAGCACGCTTTGGCCGTCGGCAATCCGGTTGGCGTCTGGGCGATACCGATCATGCAGGGCGGGCGCTGCATCGCCGTCGTGGAGCGTCACACCAACCAGATGGGCATCCGGGCGCCGGGCGAGATGGAGGACACCTACCTGGAGGTGGCGGCCGTGCTGACGGACATGCTGTGGCACGGCATTTTTCCGGTCGAGCCGCCGAGCATCGTGGCCGTCAGCCCGAAGGTCGGCGACGGTTTGGTGCGCACCGACGAGAACGGCTTGGTGACCTACGCCAGCCCCAACGCGGTGTCGGCGTATCGCCGGCTGGGGCTGGTCGGCGACCTGGTGGGCGAGGATGCGGGCGCCATAACCTTGGAATTGGGCGGCGAGCCGACGGAGGAGTCGAAAGGTCCGAAAGATGCCTTCGGTCGGCGCACCAGGGAGGTGACGGTCGACACGCCGCAGGCCAGTCTGCGACTGCGCACCATCCCGCTGATGGCCGACGGGGCGCCCGTGGGTGGCATGATGCTGTGCGTCGATATAACCGCTCTGCGGGAACGCGAACGTCAGTTGGTGACGAAGGACGCGACGATCCGCGAGATTCACCACCGCGTCAAGAACAACCTGCAAACCGTTGCGGCGTTGTTGCGCCTGCAATCGCGGCGCATGACGGCACCGGAGGCTAAAGCGGCCCTGAAAGAGGCGGTGTCACGTGTGCAGTCCATCGCCGTCGTCCACGAGATCCTGTCGCAAAGCTATGACGAGACGGTGCGTTTCGACGCGGTGGCCGACCAGTTGCTGGCCATGGTGGGCGACATGGCGGCCACTACCGGCACGGTGCGATCGACGCGGGAGGGCACCTTCGGCTTGGTGCCGGCCGCCGCGGCTGCCTCCTTGGCGCTGGCGCTGACCGAACTGTGCCAAAACGCCGTCGAGCATGGCTTTGGAGCATCCTCGGGGTCAGTCGTCGTGCGCCCCACCCGTCAAGGCGACAAGTTGACTTTGGATGTGACCAACGATGGCAAGCCGTTGCCGGAAGGGTTCGTCATCACCGAAAACAAGTCTCTGGGCTTGTCGATCGTGCGGACGCTGGTCGAGGACCTCGGTGGCACCTTCACACTGGAGAACAACCCAGACGGCCCCGGCACGACTGCCCGCATCACCGTCCGCCTCAACAGCTGACGGGCGTCAGGACAGGCGCAGCCGCGAGCGCGCGGCGCGGCGCTTCATGGCGCGGCGCTCGTCCTCGCTCATGCCGCCCCATACCCCGTGATCCTGGCCGGCGTCGATGGCCCACTGCAGGCATTCTTCGCGCACGGGGCAGCGCCGACAGACACGTTTTGCCTCGTCGATCTGCGCCAAGGCCGGCCCGGTGTTGCCAATCGGGAAGAACAGCTCCGGGTCCTCGGTCAGGCACGCCGCTTCATGGCGCCAGTCCATTACACTCCTCAGTTCAGCTTGGAGGATTACACCAATCAAGGATGCCACACCTGTCAAGCATTTGCGCCCGGTTTTTCAGTCAATTGCGCGAAATACTTCATCCAATAGGGCGGACGCTTGGCTGGCGTTGGTTGACGGCGACCCGACGGCGGGGGCTGCGGACGGTGGACGCCCGACGCCAGACGTGCCAGCCGGCAGGTGGGCAGCGAGGTATGGCCAGGCGCCCTGGTTGATCGGCTCTTCCTGCACCCACAGAGTGTCGACGGACTTGCGGTAAGCCTTCAGCACCCTGGCCAGGGCGTCGTCCGGCACGGGGTAGAGCCTCTCGATGGCGATGATCGCGACCTTGGCGTCAAGACCGCGTTTGGCCCGCTCTACCACCAGATCCCAGCGCATCTTGCCGGAACAAAGCAGCACGCGGCGAACCTTTTCGGGGTCGACGCTCGAATCCGCCAGCATCGGTTGCCAGGCGCCGTCGACGAAGTCTTCCCGCGGTGAACTGGCCAAACGGTTGCGCAGCATCGATTTGGGGGTCACGACAACTAACGGATGATGCCAGCCGACCAACGCGTGGGTGCGCAGCAGGTGGACGTAGCTGGCCGCGCTCGACGGTTGCGCCACCGTCATGTTGTGGTCATGGCAGGCCGCCAAGTAGCGCTCGATGCGGGCGGACGAATGGTCGGGGCCGCCGCCCTCGTAGCCGTGCGGCAGCAGCAGGACGACCCCGGACTCTTGACCCCATTTCGTCTGCCCGGCCGAGATGAACTCGTCGATGATCGGTTGCGCGCCGTTGGCAAAGTCGCCGTATTGGGCCTCCCAGCACACCAACGCGTCGGGGGCCGCCACCGAGTAGCCGTACTCGAACCCCGTGGCCGCGTATTCATTCAAGATGCCGTCGTAGATGTCGAAAGGTGCCTGGTCGGGGCTCAGATGCTGCAGCGGCACCCACGCCTGGTTGGTGACGGCGTCGATGACGGCACCGAAGCGCTGCGAAAAAGTGCCCCGGCGGGTGTCTTGGCCGACCAGACGAACCGGGTGCCCCTCCATCAGCAGCGACCCGAAGGCCAGCAGTTCGGCGCTCGCCCAATCGATCGGCCCGTGGCGGATGGCGTCGACGCGCCGGGCCAACTGGGGGGCCAACCGGGGGTGCGGCGTGAAACCGCTGGGCAAGTTCGCGTAGGCATCGGCGATGGCGTCCATGGTCGCGGGCGGGATCGGCGGCGCCGACTTGGCCCGCTTCTTGTCCGGGTATCTGGGGGCGATGCGGTAATCGTCGGCCTCGGACGGGGCGGCTGCGTCATGCACGCTGTTGAACACTTCCTCAAGCCTGGCCCGGAAGCGGTCGGCGGCATCGTCGGCATCGGCGGTGGTGATCTCGCCACGCCCGATCAGCGCGTTGGTGAAGATTGTGCGCACGGGCTTCTTCTGCCCGATCAGGTCGTACATCAGGGGCTGGGTGAAGCCCGGGTCGTCGCCTTCGTTGTGGCCGCGGCGGCGGTAGCACACCAGATCGATGACGATGTCGCGGCGGAACTCTTGGCGGTAGGCGAAGGCCAGTTCGGCGGCCCGGGCGCAAGCGTCCGGATCGTCCCCGTTGACGTGCAGCACCGGCGCCTGCACCACTTTGGCGACGTCGGTGCAATAGACGGACGAGCGGGCGTCGGCGGGCGACGTCGTGAACCCGAGTTGGTTGTTGACCACCACATGGATGGTGCCGCCGACGCGGTATGGCTGGAGCTGGCTCATCTGCAACGTCTCGTACACCACGCCTTGGCCGGCGAACGATGCGTCGCCGTGCATCAGTACCGGCAGTACGGTGGCGCCGCTGGCGTCGCCAGAACTGTCGATCTTCGCGCGGGCGATGCCCTCCAGCACGGGGTCGACAGCCTCCAGATGCGACGGATTGGCGGCGACGGAGCACCGCACGGTCCGTCCCGAGGCGGCAACATAGCTGCCGTCGCTGCCCAGGTGATAGGTCACATCGCCCGAGATGTCGTCGTATGACGGTGCCCGATGGTCGAATTCGCGGAAGACCTGGCCGTAGGCCTTGCCGACGATGTTGGTCAGCACATTGAGGCGGCCTCGGTGAGGCATGCCGATGCACACCTCGTCCAGGGCGCTGTCGGCTGCCTTCTCGCACAGCTCGGCCAGCAGAACCATGACCGACTCGGCCCCCTCCAGTGAAAAGCGCGTCTGCCCGACGTATTTCGTCTGCAGGAAGGTCTCGAAGACCTCGGCCTCGATCAACTCGTTCAGGATTCGCAACTGGTCGGCGGTGGCCCGCGGCGTGTGCGGCAGTTCGACGCGCGAGCGCCACCAAACGCGCTGAGCGGGGTCTTGTATGTAGGTGTATTCGATGCCGATCGTGTGGCAATACGAGTCACGCAGCAGGTCGAGCACCTGCCGCAGCGTCAGTGTGGCCTGGGGCTGGTGGCCCAGCTGGAGCACTTGGAATTGCCGGTCGAGGTCCCACAGAGTCAGACCGTGGGCGTCCAGTTCCAGGTCGGGGTGGGTGCGCTGGCGGTATTCCAGCGGGTCGATGTCGGCCTGCAAGTGCCCGAATTGGCGATAGGCCGCGATCAGGGAGGCGACCAAGGCATCGCGGTTGGCGCCCGGCTCGGCCGCATCCGTCGCCCAGTGGATCGGTGGGTACGGCACGCGCAGCGATTCGAAGATGCCGTCGTAGAAGCCGTCAGCCCCCAGCAGCAGGGCGTGTATGTAGCCGAGGAACTCGCCGGACTGGGCCCCCATGATGATGCGGTGGTCGTAGGTGGACGAGATGGTCATCGATTTCGAGACGCCCAGGTCGGCCAGGCGGCGCTCTGCCGTGCCGCCGAATTCCGCCGGATAGCCGATCGATCCGATGCCCAAGATGGCGCCCTGGCCGGCCATCAGGCGGGGGCGTGACGCGATCGTGCCGATGGCCCCGACGTTGGTGATCGAGACGGTGGCACCTGTCATATCATCAAGCTGGACGGTGCCCGACTTGGCGCGGCCGACGACGTCCTCGTAGGTGCGCCAGAATTCGCCGAAGGTCATCGTCTCGCAGCCGCGGATCACCGGCACCACGAGGGTGCGGGTCGGCCCGGTTTTGAGGTCGATGGCCACGCCTAGGTTGATCGACGGGTTGTGCTGCACCGTCGGCTGCCCGTCGGGGGCTGTGAAACAGTCGTTCATCACCGGGTTGGCCTTGATGGCCTGGACTAGGGCGAACGCCACCAGGTGGGTGAAGCTGACCTTGCCGCCACGGGTGCGCCGCAAGAAGTTGTTGATCGTGGCGCGCTGCTCGATGGCCAGCTTCATCGGCACGGCCCGAAACGAGGTGGCCGTGGGCACCTCCAGCGAGGCGGTCATGTTGTCCACGGTGTGCAGTCGGGCACCGCGCAACCTTTCCGCCGTCTTGGCAGACGGGTGGCTGGTCGGGCGGACGTCCGGCATGTCGGCCGACAGCGGACCGTCGACCGTCGGCGCGGCGACCTCGGGTTGTGGTGGTGGCTCGGGCTGCTGGTCGGGCTCGACGTCGACGACGGTGACGCCGCCGAAGTAGGCGGCCCAATCGGAACTGACGCTACGGGGGTCGGCATCGAAGCGGCTGCGCATGGTGGAAATCAACCATTCGTTGTCGCCGAATGTTGCCCGATCGCCCGCGTCCATGGGTAGCAGTTTAGCGACGGTGGCTGGCGACATGCCAGGCTGTGCGGGCCGCCCAGGTCATCAGCAGCAGCGTCAGCACCACCATGAGCAGGTTTCGGGCCACCAGCAGACTGGTGATCTGCGGGCTGCCGGGGTCGGACAGCAGGGCGTTGTAGTTCAGCGGGAAAATGAGCTGCGTCAAGCCCGCGACGACGCACCCCAACACGGCCGTCGCAATTGACCACCGTCGCTGCGAAGCCGGCTTGGCATCGACCAGCAAGAGACTCAGCGGCCCGGCCAGCCAGATCAGGTATTGGGGGCTGAAGGTCTTGTTGGCGGTGATCATGGCGGCAATGGTGGCCGCCCCGGCCAACAAGATCGCGTTGCCCACACCGGGACGGTCGGCGGCGCCGGCACCGTCCCGCAGGGCGGGCACCACCAGCAGGACGGCGATGACGACGGCGTAGACGACCGCCACCACCATCAGCCAGTCAGCCACCGTCTCAGCCCCGGTGACGCCAGCGCCGGTGACCTGGTAGGCGTGGTATGGCGTGTACGCGACTTCCACACGGCCGGCCGGGGTGGCGTGCCGGATCATGGCCCATGTGGCAGATATCGACTCGATTTGCAGGCCGCGACGATCCTGCCAGGTGATGGGCGAGATGGACCGTCCCCAGCCGTTGAACGCCAGCGACGCCAGGGCCAGTGCCGCACCGGTGACGCCGAAGCCGAGGCTGCGGCGGCGGGCTTGGGGGGTTCGCCCGAGGGCCGGCAGGATCAATAGGGCGGGCCAGATTTTGGTGGCGGCGCCGAGCGCCAGCAGCGCGCCCCCTGCCTGCGGGCGGGTGGCCAACACCAGCAGCCCGAGCGTCACGGCCGCCGCCGGTATCAAATCGATGCGGAACCACATGATCGGCCCGAGCAGGGCCAAAAACACCACCCAATAGCCGGCCGCCAGCGCGGACGCCCGCCAGAAGAGCATGACGGTGACAAAGGCGTCCAGCATAACCATCACGCACACCACGAGGTTGAAGAAGCTGTCGTAGCTGCCGTGTGTGATGAAGTGGATGAAGCGCATCAGCCACAGGATCGGAGTTGGATACTCCACCAGGGCCGATGCATCGGGGTTGGCCATCTGGAGGTAGTAATACGAGACGTCATTCATGATGTACTGGCTGGTGATCCACCAGGCATAGACCATGAAAGCCCTTGTGGCGGCCCAGGCGACGCCGAGGATCAGGCCGCGTCGCCACAGAACTGGTTCGGGGTTCATCGGCGCGCCAATCGCCAGGCGCTGGGTTTCAAGAAGCTGACCGTCCACTTCACCAACTCGATCAACAGCCAAACCATCATGGCGTTGCGGAAGACCAGAACGAGGGTGACGAGTGGACGGATCCATTGGTCGGGGACTGTGTCGTTCACCAACCGGGCATAGCCGATGGGGTACACGACGATGGTGGCGAGCGTGATCGCCATGGTTAGCCAGGCGATCCTGATCAGCCGGTGCTTGTCCAGTTCGGCCTCCCGGGCGTCCAGCGGGTGCGCGTCGACGCCCGGTTCGCTGTCGCCGAGGACCAGCAATGTGGCGGCCAACGGACCGCCCAGCCAAATGACATACTGGGGCGAGAAGGTCTTGTTCGTGACTATCAACACGGTGATCACCAACAACGTCAAGACGCAGCCTTCGATCATGCGGCCGTGCCCCCGGATCAACCAGATCACGTAGGTGATGACGATCAGCGCATAGCCGGCCAGCACCGCGATGGACGCCAAGGTCAGCCAGAAAGGCACGCCGGTGCCCCAGATCTCGAAGGCGATGTAACGCGAAATGGTCACCGCATAGTCGCCGACGTGCCATGACCGCAACAGCATGGGGATGCTGGCGAATACCGATTCGACCTGGAGTCCGCGATCCGATTGATATGTCAACGGCGAGATGAGGCGATCCCACCCGGCCCAGGCCAGGGAAGCCGCGGCCAAGGCCCCGCCGGTGATGCCCATAGCGATGGTGACGCGCCTGGCGCGGGGTCGTGAACCGCCGCACAATGCCGGCCAAAGTAGGGCGGGCCACAGCTTCACGGCGGCTGCCAGGCCCACCAGTACACCGGCGACGACGGGGCGCTTGCGCCACGCCGAAATCAGGCCCCACCCCGCCAACACGCTGGTGATGAGGTCGAAACGCTGATAGACGGTCGGCCCGATGAAGGCGATGAACACCGTCCAGACGACGATGGCCTGCCCCCGGCGGCGGCCACCGAAGTGCCACAGGCTGAATGTGAAAGCGGCGTCCAGCGCCAGCATCAAGCCGCAAAAGGCCACCGTGTAACCCGTCGAGTCGCCGAAACCCAGCAGATAGGGCACGCTGAGAACCCACAGCGCCGGCGTTGGATATTCCGGCATCGTCGCGCCCGGGCCAGTTTGGGACAAGCCGACAATGTGGGTGTAGTAGTAAGCCACGTCGCCTTGCGCGCCCGTGCGCAACAGTGCCCACACCCCGGTGACAGCCAGACGGGTGAGGAACCAGAACAGCACCAGGAAATGGGGCGATTCCAAGCGGTCGGAGTTGAAGAAAGCTTGGGCGGCCCGGGTGAGGCGATGTGGCGAAGGACGCGCGGCAGGCGCAGTGTCGATCGCCATGCGTTGCCGCCTTCCCAGACATCTCCGCCCACGCGTGGCGCCCCCGGGGCGATTCGAACGCCCGCTCCCGCCTCCGGAGGGCGGTGCTCTATCCCCTGAGCTACGGGGGCCTACAAATAGGCAAGCCTACCAGGTCGGTGGCGTAGTTCGCGGGTGTTCGGCTGGGAAGACGGTGTGAAACAGGTGGCGGTCGGTCTGACAGTATGGATGTCATGTCTTTGCGCCCTACCTGGTTGACCCCGCAATCCGATGCCGATCATCCGGCCATCTGGCCGGCGACGGCCTCGCGTGCGCACGGGTTGGCGATCGGCGGGGTGTCGGCGACCGACCTGGTCGCCCAGTTCGGTACCCCGGTTTACGTGCTGGATGAGGACGATTTCCGCGCGCGGGCGGCGGCTTTCCGCGACGCTTTCACGCCCTGGCAGGTGTTTTACGCAGGCAAGGCCTTCCTCACCCGGACGGTCGCCCGGTGGGCGTTCGAGTGCGGACTCGGCGTCGATGTGTGCTCGCTCGGTGAGTTGACGATCGCGCTGCAAGCGGGCGTGGCGCCCTCGTCGATCGGCCTCCACGGCAACAACAAGTCGGCTGACGAATTGCGACTGGCGGTTGAGCGCGGGGTTGGGCGAATCATCGTCGATGCCGATGACGAGATCGACCGTCTGGCCCTCATCGTTTCGTCGCGCCCGCCCGGGTCGTCACCGGTGCCGGTGCTGGCGCGTATCACCCCGGACGTCGCGGTGCACACTCACGCCAACATCCAAACGGCCGTGGCCGATCAGAAGTTCGGGTTCGCTTTGAGCGGGGGAGCGGCTCTGGCGGCGCTGCGCCGTCTGGCTGACATTCCCGGCATCGAACTGCGCGGCGTGCATTGCCACCTCGGCTCGCAGATCACGGAGACGGACGGCTACGTCCTGGCGGTGCGGCGCCTGGTCGGACTGCTGGCCGATTTCCGCGACGCCACCGGGCAGCAGTTGGCCGAGTGCGACCTGGGTGGGGGTTTCGGCATCGCCTACACTCCGGCCGACCAACCGTTGACGCCGGCGGTGGCGGCGCCCGAGCTGCGGGACGCGATGGCACGGGCCTGTGCGGACGCCCACTTGGACGTGCCGGCCTGCTCGATCGAACCGGGGCGGGCGATTGTCGGCCCGGCCGGCGTGGCGTTGTACACGGTGGGTGTCGTCAAGCCGGTCGACCTGGCCGAGGGCCGGCGCACCTACATCGCCGTCGACGGGGGGATGAGCGACAACCCGCGCCCGGCGATGTACCAGGCCGAGTACACGGCCACACTCGCCAACCGGGCATCGGGGGCGGCGCCCCAGCTGTGTCGCGTGGTCGGCAAGCATTGCGAAACCGGCGACATTCTTGTGCCCCACGTCTACCTGCCCGATGATGTGAAGGCGGGCGACCTGATCGCCGTCCCCGCCAGCGGAGCCTATCAGCGGGCCATGGCAAGCAACTACAATGGCAGTGCCCGTCCACCCGTGGTATCGGTGAAGGACGGGGTCGCGACGGTTTTGCTGCGCCGCGAGACAATCGACGATGTTCTACGACTGGATGTTGGCAGGTGATGCATGATGGATAAGAACCCGCTCAAGGTTGTTCTATTGGGCAGCGGAACGGTCGGGTCGCAGGTGCTTCGGCTGTTGACCACGCAGGCCGACGAACTGGCTGCCCGCATCGGCCGTCCCCTGGAACTGGTCGGCGTGGCCGTGCTGGACCCCGAGACGCCCCGTCCCGGCTATGAGCACATCGAGTTCACGTCGGATGGTGCCGCGCTGGTGGCGTCCGGGCCGGATATCGTGATCGAGCTGATCGGCGGCATCGAGCCGGCCGGCTCGTTGATCCGGTCGGCCATCGAGCATGGCGCGTCGGTGGTGACTGCCAACAAGGCGCTGCTGGGCGCGCAGTCCAGCCAATTGTTCGCGGCCGCCGAACAGGCCGGCGTCGACCTGTATTTCGAGGCGGCCGTGGCCGGGGCCATTCCGATCATCCGGGGGCTGCGCGAATCGCTGGTCGGCGATGAGATCACGACGGTGATGGGCATCGTCAACGGCACCACCAATTTCGTCCTCGACAAGATGACCCGGGACGGCGCCACCTTTGCCGACGCCCTGACGCAGGCACAGGCAGCCGGTTTCGCCGAGGCCAATCCGACGGCCGATGTCGAAGGCCACGATGCGGCCAACAAGGCCGCGATTTTGGCCAGCTTGGCCTTCCATTCGTCCGTCACCGCCGACCAGGTGTACTGCGAGGGCATCACGCAGCTGACGCCGGAAGACATCTCGGCGGCCGCCGAGGCCAACTGTGTGGTCAAGCTGCTGGCCGTCTGCGAGCTTCTGCCGGATGGCGCGATTTCAGTGCGGGTGCACCCGGCGATGGTGCCGATAGAGCATCCGCTGGCCGGTGTCCACGGCCCCGACAACGCCGTGTTCGTGCTGTCCAACCAGGCCGGGCGCTTGATGTTCCTCGGCCCCGGTGCGGGCGGCGTGCCGACCGCCTCGGCCGTCATCGGCGACGTGGTGGCCGTGGCCCGTAACCGCGTCCACGGCATTGCCGGGCCCAGTCAAACGGTCGATGCGGTTCGTCCGGTCGCCCCCATGGGCGACGCGATGACCCGCTACCATCTGCGCTTCCGGGTGGTCGACGCTCCGGGTGTGCTGGCGACGGTCGCCAAGATTTTCGCCGACCACAAGGTGTCGGTGGCCAACGTGCGCCAAACCAGGCCGTCCATATTGGACGACCACTCGAAGTGGTCGGCCGAGCTGCACTTGCAGACCCACACCGCACCTGAGGCCGACCAGCAAGCGTGCGTGGCCGACCTGATGGCCAGTCCGGTGGTCGGCGGGGCGCCGCGCGTGATGCGGTTGGAGGGTGTGGAATGACGAAACCATGGCTGGCGGCACTCGACCTGGAGGGCGTGCTGGTGCCCGAGATCTGGATCAACGTCGCCGAGCGCACCGGTATCGACGAGCTGCGCCTGACGACCCGCGATCTGGCCGACTACGACCAGTTGATGCGCCACCGCTTCGACGTCATGGCGGCCAACGGACTGAAGTTGAGCGATGTGACCGACGTCATCGCCACCATGCGGCCCTACCCGGGTGCCGTCGAGTTCCTGGATTGGTTGCGCATCCATCACCAGGTGGTGATCCTGTCCGACACTTTCGCCGAATTCGCCGTGCCCTTGATGCGCCAGCTCGGCAACCCGACCATCTTTTGCCACAACCTCGTGGTCGACGACGAAGACCAGCTGGTGGACTATCGACTGCGTCTGCCAGACCAGAAACGGGCCTCGGTTGAGGCCTTCGGGTCGCTGGGGTTCAACACCGTGGCCATGGGCGACTCGTACAACGACACCGCCATGCTGAACATCGCTTCGGTCGGCGTGCTGTACTGCCCGCCGCAGCGAGTCCTGGACGAGTTCCCCGATCTGCCGGTGGCGCTCGACTACGACGAGGCCCGCACGATCATCGCCGACCGCGAAGAGCGCTGGTTGGCCTAGTCAACGTCGCGCTTTGCCGGTGTTGCTGGTAAACTTCGTTCCGCAGTTCTTCCGAACTGACTACGCGCATGCCTCGCCGCTTCCAACGCGGGCCGGTCGCCGAGGTCCTCTGAGCCTTTCAGGGGCGGTTGCCGGTGGTGTGCCAGGGGCCAGTACACATCGTCCTGGCCAACAACCGAGCACGGATATCGTGCGTGAGACCGCAGGGTTACCCTGCCAGAAAGGAACGGCTATGGCCGCCGTAACCGTCCGCCAGTTGCTCGACAATGGCGTTCACTTTGGACATCAGACCCGTCGTTGGAACCCGAAGATGAAGCGGTTCATCTTCAACGACCGCAACGGCATCTACATCATCGACGTCCGTCAGTCCATCAAATACATCGAAGAGGCATCCGCCTTCATCAAGGGCGTCGTGGCCAAGGGCGGTCAGGTGCTGTTCGTCGGCACCAAGAAGCAGGCCCAAGAGGCCATCGCCGAGCAGGCCACCCGCGTCGGCATGCCCTACGTGGACCAGCGCTGGCTGGGCGGCATGTTGACGAACTTTGCCACCATCTCCAAGCGGACGCAGCGTCTCAAGGAGCTTGAGGCCATGGATCTGGAGACCGTCACGCCCGGTGGTTTGACGAAGAAAGAACTGCTCGGCATGCGCCGCGAGAAGGACAAGTTGGCGCTGTCGCTGGGTGGCATCAAGGACATGGCGCGCTTGCCGCAGGCCATCTGGGTCGTCGACACCATCAAGGAGCATCTGGCCATCGACGAGGCCCGCAAGCTGGGCATCCCGGTGGTGGCCATCCTCGACACCAACTGCGACCCGGACGAGGTCGATTACCCGATTCCGGGCAACGACGACGCTATCCGCGCCACCGCATTGCTGACCAAGTTGATGGCGGACGCCGTGGCCGACGGCCTGGTGGCCCGCTCGACGGGTGGCGTTGCTGAAGTCGAGGCCGAGCCGATGCCCGATTGGGAGCGCGAGCTGCTGGTCACCGAGGCTCCTGCCGCGCAAGTTGCCGCCGTCGCCGTGCCGGTCGTTGAAGAGGCCGTGGTCGCCGAAGAGCCGGTCGAGATCGTCCCTGAACCTGTCGTGGTCGAGCCGACGGCAGCTGAGCCGGCTGCGGAACCATCTGACGGCTCCTACCGCGGCGACAACCCGCCTGCGGGCTACGACATCAAAGGCAACGAGGATTCGATGAAGTTCCACACCCCGGAATCGCCGTGGTACTCGCGGACGATTGCGGAGGTCTGGTTCAACTCCGTGGCGGCCGCTGAGGCGGCTGGCTTCGTCAACGCCCACGGCGACACCGCCGCTGAGCAAGACTGATCACCCAAGCATCGACAAGAAAGGCAACACAAAATGGCAATCTCTGCTGCTGACGTCAAGAAACTGCGCGATTCGACAGGCGCGGGCATGATGGACGCCAAGAAGGCCCTGACCGAGGCGGACGGCGACTTCGAGCGCGCCGTCGAGATCCTGCGCGTCACCGGTGCCACCAAGGCCGCCGCCCGCAACGACCGCGAGGCCAGCAACGGGCTGGTCGCGGCACATGGGCACGCTCTACTCAAGCTGGCTGCCGAGACCGATTTCGTGGCCAAGAACGCCGAGTTCGTCGCGCTGGCAGACCGCATCGCCCAGGCAGCCGACCAGGCGCACGCCGAGGGCACGCTGGCCGGCAACGCGTTGATGCTCGAAGAGGGCAAGACGGTCGACGACACGATAGCCGAGTTGGTCGCCAAGATTGGCGAGAAGATCGAGTTGCAGGACCTGGCCTGGTTCGACGGCCAAGTCGAGGTGTACCTGCACCGCCGCTCGCAGGACCTGCCGCCGCAGGTGGGTGTCATGGTCGAATACGAGGGTCACGATGCGGGCTTCGTGCACACCGTGGCCTTGCAGATCGCTTCCATGCACGCCCAGTACGTCACGGACGCGGATGTGCCCGAGGACGTCCTGGCCACCGAGCGCCGGATCGCCGAGGAGACCGCCAAGGAAGAGGGCAAGCCTGAGGCGATCATCCCGAAGATCGTGGAGGGTCGCGTCGCGGCCTTCCTGAAGGACGCTGTGCTGCTGAAGCAGCAGTCCTTGTCGGACGAATCCAAGACGATCGGACAGCAGGCCGAAGACGCCGGCGTCAAGATCACCAGGTTCGTCCGCTTCGCCGCCGGGGCCTGATCGTCGGGTCGAAGACCGAAAGGAACGTTATGGCCTACCGTCGAGTGTTGCTGAAGCTTTCTGGTGAAGCCTTCGGCGGTGGGTCCCTCGGGGTCGACCCGGGCGTTGTGTCGTCGATTGCCACCCAGGTTGCAGACGTCGTCAGGTCCGGCGTGCAGGTGGCGGTGGTCGTCGGCGGCGGCAACTATTTCCGTGGCGCCGAACTTCAAGCCGGCGGTATGGATCGTGGACGGGCCGACTACATCGGTATGCTCGGCACGGTCATGAATGCACTGGCGTTGCAGGATTTCTGCGAGAAAGCCGGGCTGCCGACGCGAGTGCAGACGGCTATCGCGATGGGCCAGGTTGCAGAGCCGTATATCCCGCTGCGGGCGATCCGTCACCTCGAAAAGGGACGTCTGGTGATCTTCGGTGCCGGCTCTGGTATGCCGTATTTTTCGACGGACACCGTGGCCGCGCAGCGGTCGCTCGAAATGGGTGCCGAGGTGATACTGATGGCCAAGAACGGTGTCGACGGGGTGTACGACCATGACCCGAACAAGCATGCCGACGCCAAAAAGTTCGACGCCCTGACCTTCGACGAGTTCTTGGCGCGCGACCTCAAGGTGGCCGATGCCACGGCCGTCTCGCTGGCCCGGGACTATCGCATGCCCATGGTATTTTTCAATCTCGACGTCTACGGCAACATCGCGCGGGCGGCGGCCGGCGAGGCAATTGGGACAATTGTGCAGTCGGCGTGAGACAATCGTGACTGTTATTCAACGCAGAAGAGGAAAATCATGATTGACGACATCACCCGCGACGCGGAGTCGAAGATGGTCGGCGCGGTCGACTACGCCCGCCAAGACTTTGCGGCGATTCGTACCGGTCGGGCCACCCCGGACATGTTCTCCAAGCTGCAGGCCGACTACTATGGCTCGCCGACGCCGTTGCTGCAACTCGCCACATTCAATTCGCCCGAGCCGCGCACCATGCTGATAACGCCCTTCGACAGGACGGCGTTGCCCGCCATGCTGAGGGCGATCCGCGATTCGGACCTCGGTGTGGCCCCCAGCGACGACGGCAACACCATCCGCGTCGTCCTACCGGAACTGACCGAGGAGCGGCGCAAGGAGTACGTCAAAACGGCCCGCACCAAGGCGGAGGACGGCCGTGTCGCCGTGCGCAACATCCGTCGCCACGCCATGGAGGCAATCAAGCGTCTGGAGAAGGACAAGCAGATCAGCGAGGACGACGCCGCCCGGGCCGAAAAGCAGCTGGACACCGCGACGAAGAAGCACATCGAGTCGGTCGACGCTTTGCTGAAAGCCAAAGAGCACGAATTGATGGCGGTGTGACCTCGGCGTCAGACTCCCCGGCGGCCGCCAAGTTTCGCGACTTGGCAACGCGCGTACTTGTTGCCTTGGTGCTGATCGCCATCGTGTCTGTGACGGCGATCTGGTTCCGCTGGGGTTTCATCGTGCTGCTGGGGGCATTCGTCGTGATCGGCTCGCAAGAGCTTGGTCACGCCGCATCGCTGAAGGGCTGGCACCCGGTGTGGCAAGTAGTGGCGGTTGGCGGTGCGGCCCTGCTGCTGGTTGAATACGGTCTCTCGTGGTTCGCGCCGCCCGCCCTGGCTGCTTTGCCCATCGGCTTCGTCGGTTGTACCGTGCTGGCACTGGTGGCCTGGGGGTGGCGTCTCCGCCGTCCCGTCGAGGGGTTCATGGCCGATGCGGCGATCACCGCGCTGATGGTTGCCTATCTGCCAATGCTGGGCACATTCGTGGTGGCGATGATCCGCAGCGCGCATCCGGTGGGTGAGTTGGCCGTGTTTATCGCTTGCGTGGCGCTGAGTGACACGGGCGCCTACTTCGTGGGGTCATGGCTGGGCCGCCATCGCATGACCCCCCGGATCAGCCCCGCCAAGACTTGGGAAGGTTTCGTCGGCGGCATGGTCTGGGCCGGCGTGGCGGGGGCACTGCTCGTCCAGTTCGTGTTGCACGCCCCGTGGTGGCAAGGTGTCGTTCTCGGCGTTGTGCTTTCGCTCTGCGGGACGATTGGCGATCTGGTCGAGTCGGCGATGAAGCGCGACGTCGGTGTCAAGGACATGGGTAAGCTGCTGCCGGGGCACGGTGGCGTGATCGATCGGGTCGACTCATTGCTGTTCTGCGCGCCGGTGGCCTGGGCCTTACTCAACCTTTGGATCATGGTGGGGCGGTGACGCACTGGTTCGGCCTGACGGCCGCGCAGCGGGTGGCCGAGGTCGAGGCCGCAGGTCTGCCGGCGTTTCGGGCGGGCCAGATCTCACGGCACGTCTTCGAGCGTCACGAGATCGACCCGGCTGATTACACCGATTTGCCGCTGGCCATGCGCGAACTTGTGACCGAACGCTGGTTCACCCCGCCGTTGACACTGGCCTCGGAACTGACCGCCGACAAAGGTCGAACCGTCAAGCGAGCCTGGCGGCTACCCGACGGCGCGGTGATCGAATCCGTCCTGATGCGCTACCCGCGCCGCGACACCTTGTGCATCTCGTCACAGGCCGGTTGTGGCATGGGCTGCCCGTTCTGCGCCACCGGCCAGGGCGGGTTGCGGCGAAACCTGACGGCCGTGGAGATCCTGGCCCAACTCGCCGACGCCGAGGCGACCCTCGCCTCGGGCACGCTGCCCGGCAAGCCCGGGCGCGTCGGCAATGTGGTGTTCATGGGCATGGGGGAGCCCTTGGCCAACTACAGCGCGGTGCTCGAGGCCGTGCGCCAAATCACCGCACCGGCGCCGGACGGCTGGGGACTCTCGGCCCGCGGCGTCACGATTTCGACGGTTGGGCTGGTGCCGTCGATGGGCCGCCTGGCCGCTGAGGGCCTGCCCGTCACGCTGGCATTGTCGCTGCACGCGCCGGACGATGAGTTGCGCGACGAGCTGGTGCCCGTCAACAAGCGGTTCAAGGTGGCGCAGGTGCTTGATGCCGCCTGGGATTACGCCCGGGTGACCAAGCGGCGCGTCTCCATCGAGTACGCGCTGATCCGCGACGTCAACGACCAGGTGGCCCGGGCGGGTGCGCTGGCTCGCGAACTGCGCCGTCGCGGCGATTGGGCGTGGGCACACGTCAACGTGATACCGCTGAACCCCACCCCGGGGTCGCGGTGGACGGCCTCGACCCGGGAAAGCCAGGACGCCTTCGTGGCCCACCTTGAGCGTGCCAACGTGCCCGTGACGGTGCGCGACACCAGGGGACGCGAGATCGACGGGGCGTGCGGCCAGCTCGCCGCCACCGTCCCGCCTGACGAACTCGGCGCTTGATCAGGGTGTGCAGTCGCCGATAATAGTTAGTATGTCAGTGCGCCAGAACCCCTACGTAGACCTCCGATTGGCCCAGCTTGGGTTGCCTTGCCCAGCAGGCTTCGAGGACAGTGACGCGGCGCTGCTGGCAGCCCCTATTCTGGCCCGTCAGCGCGAGCTGAATCGCCGCTTGGCTGATCGCTATTGCGCAGCTGACCAGCGCATTCAGGCATTCCTCGACTCGTATCTGGCCAGTGTCGGGGCTCCACAACTGCCCAAACGTACCTTCGTGCTCGACGAGGCCGGGCTCGCGCGCACCATGTCGCTGCCCTACGACTCGGATGAGGTCGTCAGTCCGCGCCTGTCGTCCTACCGCCTGGCCAACGGCGTGCTGCACAACCCGTTGAACGACCGGCGGACTACCGCTGGCGTCTTCCATGTGGCGGAGGGCGGCTTGCCGATACCCGATGACAAGATTGCCGTGCCGAAAGCCGTGTTCGCTCGACTGCTGGGGTTGGCTTTCCAGCCGCCCGAGGCCGACATGGTGCTGCCCTACACGGCCAATCAGGATATCCCGGCGCGCTGCTACGTCTCGCTGTTGCTACGTCCGATCGTCGAGCCCGCGGTGCCGGGGTTCGTCCTGGAGCACCGCATGGAGGTGCGCTTCTTCGCGCCGGGCTCGCTGGTGTCGAACTTGGATTTCGTCGAGGGCGTGTTCGGCAACGGCGGCGACCCCTACCTGCCTGAGAACGATTCGTCGCTGAAGCCCCAAAACTGGACGGGCCACACGGGCTGCGTCATTTTGGCACCGCACTTGACGGCCGCGCGCAAAAAGGATCTCGGGCTGCCCAACGTCGCCGACGCCACGCCTCGGCAGAAGCGCGACGGCATGTGCTGGGAGTCGGAGGACGAGCTTTACAACGGCGGTCAGGCTTTCAAGATCGTGGCCCGGGACGCCCGGGGTGTCATCGTCACAGTGATCGCCGACAACTACTTCGGCTACTGCAAGAAGGAAGTCAAGTCGCACATTTCGTACTCCGCCAACCTGTTCGGCAACGCCGAAGAGGAACATGCCGGCGGAGCCCGCGTGTATCCGAGCTTCGATCTGGGCCAGGAGTTCCTCGGCCAGCCGGCCGGCGACGAGTACACGCTGCGCGAGGTGGTGGCCAGAGACACCCAGCGATTCGCCATGCAGCCCGGCGGATACGCCCTGGATTCGGAGTTGCCGAACGTGGCGCTGATACCGTCGGGGGCGCTTTACTCCCTGCGCACCCGAACAGTTTCGTGGGAGAGCGGGTCGCTGCCGCTGACGGCCGGGCGCGTGTACGTCGAACCGAACGGTTACCAGGTTAGGATGAGCCCGCTGGTCACCGATCGCAGCAAGTGGACTCTCGTCGGCACCGATGCGCACGTCACGACCTGTCACAAGCCCAGCACGGTCTCTGGCGGCGGCAAGTCGGAGATCTCGAAATCCATTTCGGATGCCTTCGTCGGCGGCAATGTGTATGTAGCCAACTTCGACGACGATATGGACGCGGTGGCCGCCATCATCGGTCGCGACTACTCCGACCGCTTCGCCGACCCGGCGCGCTGCGGGGTCGATCACCGAGGCGTGCTGGACGACGCCCGCAGCAACGGCTCGGTGATCAAGCTGTTGACCACTTCGGAAGAGTATTCGGACGAATACAACGCCTGGCTCGGCGCCATTCCGCCGGACATCCTGGAACTGGTCTATGTCATCAAACGGTACTATCGGCCCGAGTGGGGCACGGATTGGCGAAGCCACTTCACTGTCGGTACGATCAACGGCCGGAAAGGCAACGACCTGCGCTTGGACGGCGAGAAGATCACCGTCAATATGCTGCGGGTCGGTTTCGAGACGGACGGCGCCTGGCGCCTGTTCGGCCTGCGGCATGACTTCTTCCCGGCGCAGAAGGTGCAAACCGAGGACGACATCAGCGCCTCGACCGTCATTTCGGGCGAGCTCGTCGGCCTCGACGAGTCCCGTTCGTACAAGCTGTTGACCAACTGCGAGGCGCTGCTGTTCCAGCGTCCAGATGACGCGATCTATCGCGGCTACGACAAGCAAACGGAGTTCGACATGTCGCAAGACGACGTGTTCATGTCGAACTTCCAGCCGCTTACACAACCCGATGTGCAGGCCATGGTCGACGACGCGCCAGCTTTCGGTGCCTTCAGCGCGCCGATGGCCGTTCGCCTGCGGGCGTTTGCCAACACAGGGCTGGATTCGTCGGGCCGCCCGGTCGAGTACATCGTCAGTTCGGCCAACCCGCGCCTTGTCGGCGGCAAACCGTCGAAGAACCCTCGTTATCTGCAGCGGCGCCCCGATATCGTGAACTCCAACCAGACGGCAGTCAGTACTTTGGCGTCCCACCTGGCGCGCCGCGTGCCGATGAGCCAGCCGTTGCCGCTGCCTGTCGACATCGTGACGGCCGGGAGGCGCAACAACCCCGAGGACGGCGGTATCCCGCCGCTTTGTGCCTTCTCGCCGCTGCATTACATGGAGCTGCCGGAACTGTTCATGGAGTTCATCTCGTCGATGACTGGGGCGTCGCCGTCGACTACCGGCGCCGGCTCCGAGGGCGCCATGACGAAGGGGCCTTTCAACTCGATGCCGGCGGTGTTCGATTTGAACGCGGCGCTGTTGTCCTACATTTTGACGGGTTACGACGGTTGGATTTCCAGCGCCGGATACATCGGCCCTCACATGCGCGTGGCACATGACATCTCACTGCTGGTGCCTGAGTTGTTCTCGCGCATGACACCGCAAGAGCGCGACGCCAAACGGTTGATCGCGGAGGGCAGCCTGGAACAGGTGCCAGACTTCACTCACGGTGGCGTCACCGTTCCGTCCAGCCGTCTCGGCTATCGCATGACGGCAACCTTCGTCCGCAAGTACTTCGGGCGAATCTTCTTGCACCCCGAAACTGTGTTCACATCAGACATGCTGGCACCGGAACTTCAGGATGCCGATGTCTTCATCCACACCATGCAGGTGATGGTGACGACCCACGAGCGCGTCGCCAAGTCATACTTCGACGATGGCACCGTCAGCGGCGCGATACCGCCGCTGCGGGCCTTGCTCGAGATCATGGCGAACGGCAAGACGAGCGACGGGCTGACAGTCGACGACCCGGCCTTCCGGGCGATGTTCGACCGCGCGGTCGTCCTGGAATCGAGCTGGTACAAGGACCGTCTAACCGCCAAGAAAGCAGCTGCGCTGGGACGGGCCGAGGCCGGTTTGGCCGCCATCGAGCGGTTCGCCTCCATCCCCGGCAACGAGGAGCCCAGCGAGCGCCTCGGCATCGCCGAGCGAATCGAGAACGCCAAGGCCGAGGTGGCCCGCTTCCAGCAGCCGCTTTACTGGCACCAGATCATCGGCACGACCGGCGGTGAGGCGTCGAAGCTGTTGACCATTGGCGCCATGGCCAACGTGGCCGAGCCCGAACCGGACGGCCCGATCAGTTAGTGGCAGACTGACATTGTGCGAAATGTTGTGGTACTCGGGTCCACCGGGTCGATAGGCCGTCAGGCGCTGGAGGTCATTGCCGCCAACCCCGACCGTTTTCGCGTCGTTGGCCTGGCGGCCGGCGGCAACCATCCCGAATTGCTGGCCGAGCAGGTGCGCCAATTCCAGCCCGCCGCCGTCAGCACGTCGGGTGGCGACAATGAAGCGTTGGCCGCCTGGCCCGATGCCGATGTGGTGCTCAACGCCATCACCGGCGCCGCCGGTCTGCTGGCGACGCTGGCCGCGCTGAAGGCCGGCAAGACGCTGGCGCTGGCGAACAAGGAGTCCCTGGTGATCGGCGGGTCACTGGTCACCGAGGCGGCCGCCCCCGGCCAGTTGGTGGCCGTCGATTCGGAGCACTCCGCCATCGCCCAAGCGCTGCGGTCGGGACGGGTGAGCGAGGTGCGGAAGGTCATTTTGACGGCATCGGGCGGTCCCTTCCGGGGCATGACGAGGGCGCAGTTGGCCGACGTGACACCCGAGCAGGCCATGCGCCACCCGACGTGGAACATGGGCCGCGTCATCACCATCAACTCGGCCACACTGGTCAACAAGGGCCTGGAACTGCTCGAAGCCAGCCTGCTGTACGGCGTCGCGCTGGACGATATCGAGGTGGTGGTGCACCCGCAGTCCGTCGTCCATTCGGGCGTCGAATTCAATGACGGGGCGACGATACTGCAGGCCAGCCCACCCGACATGAAGCTGCCCATCGGGCTGGCGCTGGCCTGGCCCGAGCGACTGGCCGACGTTGCCCGTCCCTGTGATTGGAGTGCGAGCGCCGCATGGACGTTCGAGCCGCTGGACGATGAGGCCTTCCCGGCCGTCGGCCTGGCGCGGCGGGCCGGCCAAGCCGGTGGGACGGCACCGGCGGTGTTCAACGCCGCCAACGAGGTCGCTGTGGACGCCTTCTGTGCCGGCCAAATCCGGTTCACGGGCATTGTTGACACCATCGAGGCGGTTCTGGATGAACACCTGCGCGGCACCTGGCCCGACCTGCCGATGACCGTCGAGGCAGTCATGGCGGCGGACGCCTGGGCACGGCAGGCTGCGAGCCGGGTGACAACTGGGCTACAGTAGGCATGTCGTTTATTGTCTGGACTAAACACAGGAACTTGCGATGAAAACCGGCAGCCTGACGCGGGGGGTGTCAATCGGGGCCTTGGCCTGCCTGGTTGTTGCCGGCCTGGCCTTGGCAACGCCGGCTGCTGCCGCGCCGTCCACGGACATCGTCGTGTGGTCCGAAGACTTCCAGGCCCAGCCCACAACGGTCGACAACGACGCGGCGTCGCTGAAGGATTTCGGCTACGGGGCGGACGAAACCTGGCAGGCCGGGCAGGGCAACTGCAACGGCTGGGTTTTCAACTACAACTCGACCATTCAAGGTGACGGTTGCGACGGGTCCGCCGGAATCGACGGCACCGGCACGCCGCAGACCGGGTTGTGGTTCGCCCAAAGAATGGCCACTGTGTTGGGCATCGAGCAGGGCATGACCGGGTCGCTCAATGCCGCCAAGGGTCCGAGCAAGAATTCGGCTGTCATGGCCCTGACGAATGGTGGCGCGACCAGCCCGCAGACAGCCGGGGTTCAGTTCGAGGCGACCGACGTGTTCGAGGCGGTGCCTGGGCACTACTACTCGCTGGCGGTCTACTTCACGGAGGTTCACTGCGTTAGCGACCCCAACGCCAGGCCTGCCTGGGGGGACGCCAGCGAAACTCTGTTCCTGGTGGTCGATGGCGTCCCGCAACCGGTCGCCGGCGACGGCACCCTGGACGGCGGCATCAGCGTGTGTGACGACCCCCGGGCCACAACCTCGACGCCGACCGATGCGGCCACCGGCATCTCCGACTGGGGCGACGTGATTTTCCACAACCTTTACGTGGTGTCGGATCCCGTCCTGGTGGACTCGCAGGCATCCCTGGGCATGCAGATCTACAACGCGCAGGCCGTGTCTAGCGGCAATGACCTGGCATTCGACGCCCCGCAAATCATCGACGTCACTGATTCCGTGGTGCCGCCACCGGTTCCGACGCCAGCCTTGTCGCTGTCCCACACCACCGACCCAACCACGGTCGCCAGCACCGCCGATGTGGTGAAATACCAGTTTGCGGTTGCCAACACCGGAAATGTGCCTCTGTCGGATATCGGGATTTACGAGGCGCCGGCCAGTGCCGGGCGCACAGGCACCGGAAAGCTGACGACGATCAGTTGCCCGCAGAAGGTCCTGGAGGCAGGCGAGGCCACCGTCTGCACGGCGTCGTACAAGCCGTCGCAGGCTGACATCAAAGCCGGCAAGTGGACCAACGTCGCGATCGCCATGGGCATGGCGGCCGGGGCGGCAGCGCCGACGATATCGAACGTCGGCACAGTGCAGGTGACGGTCAAATCCGGCGGCGGCCAAGACGGCGGCGGTGGCGGCCAAGGCGGCGATGGTGACAAAGGTGGCGGCGGTGGCGGCGGAGGCCAGGGTGGCTCCGGCGGCCAGGGCGGCTCCGGCGGTAGCGGCGGCAACGATGGTGGATCCGGCGGCTCGGGCGGTTCCGCTGCCTCGCAGCAGGGGTCCGCCGGCGGAGTGTGGGTTGAGACGGGTGGAGTCCTGGCGCCACAATCGCCAGCCAACGATGGTCCAACCGGTGCGGCGGCCAACCTTCCGCTGGGCATGATGGATCGCCGGCGACAGGAGGACGACGACTGGCCGGCCGCCGACTAGACTCAAGGCCATGACGAATGATGTTGCGCCTTGGCTGCGGCACGCCACTCGGGCGGTGCGTTTGGGCAAGTTGACGGTGGGCGGCACCGCCCCGATCACGGTCCAGACAATGACCACGACACTGACCCACGATGTCGACGCGACGTTGCAGCAGATCGCCGAATGCGTGGCTGCCGGCTGTGACATCATGCGCGTGGCCTGCCCGACGCAGGCCGATGCCGACGCCTTACCGGCGCTGGTGGAAAAGTGCCCTATCCCGCTGATAGCCGACATCCATTTCCAGCCGCGCTACGTGTTTGCGGCCATCGACGCCGGCTGCGCCGGCGTGCGCGTCAACCCCGGCAACATCAAGGCCTTCGACGACAAGGTCGCCGAAATCGCCGCAGCCGCCAAGGCGAACGGCACCAGTTTGCGCATCGGTATCAACGCCGGGTCGCTGGATGCCCGGCTGCTGGCCAAGTACGGCACCGCCACCCCAGAGGCCCTCGTTGAAAGCGCCCTGAATGAAGCGCGGTTGTTTGAGGCCGTTGGGTTCTACGACTTCGCCATCTCCGTCAAGCATCACGACGTCGTCACCACGATCGAGGCGTATCGCCAACTGTCCGCTGCTTGTGACTATCCACTGCATCTCGGTGTCACCGAAGCCGGACCGACGCTGCAGGGCACCGTCAAAAGCTGCGCTGCCTTCGGTGTGCTGCTGGCCGAGGGTATCGGCGATACCATTCGCGTGTCGCTGTCGGCCCCGCCCGTGGAAGAAGTGGTAGTCGGCACCAAGCTGCTTGAATCGATGCATCTGCGGCCCCGGGCGCTTGAGATCGTCAGTTGCCCAACCTGTGGGCGCTGCCAGGTGGATCTGTTCCCGTTGACAGAACGAGTGACTGAAGGCCTCAAGGGGTTGACGGTGCCGCTGCGGGTGGCCGTCATGGGCTGCGTGGTCAACGGGCTGGGGGAGGCCCGCGAGGCAGATCTGGGTGTGGCGGCCGGCAACGGCAAGGGTCAGATTTTTGTGCGCGGCGAAGTCGTCAAAACAGTTCCGGAAGAAGATATTGTGGCCGAGCTTTTGGCCCAGGCCCAACGTCTGGCCGACGAGGTGGGCGCAGGTGTCACTCGTCACACTGACTGAAGCCGATCGTCCCCGTCTGGAGTCGCTGCTGGCCGCGGCGCCACTGGACACGCTGTTTCTGGCGTCGCGCATCGAGCGCTTCGGCCTTGACGCCAGCAAGTTGGGCTGCCCCGTCATCGGCGTCATACGGTCGGGGCAGTTGGTGGCGGCGGTGCATGCGGGGGCGAACCTCGCGCCGGTGGGTGATCCGTCGGCTTTCGGCGAGGTCATCGAGCAGCTCGGCCAGCGCGTGCGAACCCAATCGATTCTGGGCCCCGCACATCTCGTGCAGCCCCTTTACACCGGACTGGTGCAGCGCTGGGGCACATCGTGGGCACAGGTTCGCGAGTTGCGAGCCCACCAACCCGTGATGGTATATCGGGCCGGCGATCCGCTGCCTGTGACGCCCGACCCCCGGCTGCGGATGGCCACGCCTGCCGATCTGGATAGCTACTTCGCCGCAGCCGTGCGCATGTACACCGAAGAGGTCGGCAACTCGCCCTTCGACATGTCAGATTCCTACCACCAGTATGTGCGGTATCTGGTGACGGACGGACGAGCTTTCGGGGCATTTGAAGGGCAGCGCACCTGGTTCAAGACCGATGTCGGCGCGGCCTACGGGCAAGTCTGCCAGGTGCAGGGGGTGTGGCTGGAGCCGGCGCTGCGCGGGAACGGCCTGTCCGAGCCCTTGATGGCGGCAGCGCTGCAATTGGCCGCTCAGCGTTGGCCGCTTGTCTCGCTCTACGTCAATGACTACAACCTGCGCGCCAGACGGGTTTACGACCGTCTGGGGCTCGAGGTGGTCGGCGAGTTTGCCACCGTGCTGTATTAGCCCGCGTCAGCCGCGACGACGCAAGACGATGGCGAGCCCGGCCGCCGCCAGTGCGAGCGCCTTGATGATCGTCCGGGTTTGGCGCCGCTGGGCGTCTTCGATGCGCGACTCGATCAGTGCCCCCATATCGGCTTCGAAACTGCCGTCGCCCAGGCGTTGCGCGACGCGCAGCAGCCGCCGGGTGTTGGGCACGATGTTCTTCGCCGCTTGCTTGGCTTGATCCAGCGTCTGGAGCCAGACGGCGGGCCCGGTGACGTATGGCGCGGCCGTGGCCAGCAGGTCGATGCCGGGGTCGAGCCTCAAGCACAACCCGATGACGGTCACCAGCGCTTTGCCCAGGAATGCCGTGTTGGCGGGCAGGATGATCGGTTGGCTGAAGACGAAGCGTTGAATTTCGGCCAGTTGCTCGGGGCCAACACTGAGCTTCACCTGGCCGCCGATGAGTCCGTCGACGATTGATGTGCCCGAGTAGAACCCCGTCACGTCGCCGACGATGGCGTCGATGTGAGGCCCGATCAGTTGGGCCATGCGCACGCGGTCGGTGCCGGGTCCCAGAAACTTCAGACTGGCCAGGGCGTCGACGATACCGTTGGCGTCCCGTCCGACCAGGGAGGCCAGCAGCGCGGTGTATTGGCTGCGAGAGGACGGGTCGACGGTGCCGACCATGCCGAAGTCCAACAACTGGATCACCCCACTGGAGGCGACGAAGATGTTGCCGGGGTGTGGATCGGCGTGGAAGCGTCCGCTGGTCAGCACCATCGAGAAGAAGATGCCGGCCAGGTTCTCGGCCAGGTCGTGGCGGTTGACACCCCAGGCGTCGATGGCCGCCATGTCGTCGATGCGCACGCCGTCCATGAACTCCATCGTCAGCACGCGCCGGGACGAGTAGTTCCAGTAGACCTTGGGAATGTCGACGTGCGGGTTGTAAAGCAGGTCGCCTTGGAACTGCTCGGCGGTGTGGCCCTCTTTCACGTAGTCGAGTTCGTCGCTGAACGTCCTTGTGAAGTCGGCTTTGAGGCCCTCGACGTCCATCAACTCGCGCAGGCGGAACAGCCTGTCGAGCACCGTCAGCAAGCGGGAAAGGATGTTCAGGTCGGTGGCCACCAGGTCTTCGATTCCTGGACGCAGCACCTTGACGGCCACCGGCGTGCCGTCCGGCAGGCTGGCGCGGTGGACCTGCCCGAGCGAGGCGGCGGCGAGTGGGGTGTCGTCGAAGCTTGTGTAGATGTCGTTGAGGGGCTTGTGGAGCTCGTCCTCGATGACGGCCACGATGGCGGGTGTCGGCACCGCCGGTATCGAGTCTTGCAGGGTCAGCAGGACGTCGATGTATTCCTTGGGCAGCAGATCGATGCGGACGCTGAAGAACTGCCCGACCTTGATGATCAGGCCGCCCATGTCCGTCGCGAAGGCCACGAACTCGTGGGCTTGACGGGTGAACAGCCGCGAAGCGACTTGCGCCTGGCGCTTACCGCGCAGGAACCGCAGCCGCTGAAGCCACCACAGTTGAACGATGAAGCGCAGCGCGAGGGCGAAGGTGCGTATATGGCGGACGGCGCGGGCTGGGGTCACCACACCGAGTCTAGACGGTCGGGCTCACTTGGTCGTCGTCCTCGGCCTCGTCGGTGTCGGCGGGGGCGGTGAAGACGTCCCAGAAGGCCTGTGCGGAATCACTCAGCTTGTTGATCTTCGTGGTGAAGAAGTCGGCGAAACCCTCGAAGACCTCGGCCTTGACGAGGATGACGGTGCCGTTCAGCTTGTTGCCGAAGACCATCAGCTTGTCGCCAGCGTCGATGCCCAGCTCGCGGCGGGCGTCGGCCGGTAGTGAGATCTGGCCTCGCTCGGTGACGGTGCTGGCGCCGTACACGCGGCCGGGACGCGGCAGGTACTGCCAAGGGAACTTGCCAGCTTCGGGTTTGGTAGTCATTGCGACCTCCTAATCATGTATTTCGTACATATCATACATTGCGTTGCCGCCCGGCGTCAGGCGAGCATCGCGTCGCGCAGCGTCCCCAAACCGACTGAGCCAAGGTTCAGGGCCTTGGCATGGAAGGCTTTCAGCGAGAAACCGTCACCGTCACGGTGCCGGCACTCGTCGCGGATTTCCTGCCAGACTCGCTGGCCGATCTTGTAGGACGGCGCCTGTCCCGGCCAGCCGAAGTAGCGCAGCACCTCGAAGCGAGCCTGGCCTTCCTCGTACTGCACGTGGCTGTTGAAATACTTCCATGCCTTGTCAAACGTCCATTCGCCGCCGCCGACCTCGTCGGGTGCTGTGAATCCGCAGTGCAGGCCCATGTCGATGACGACGCGGACGGCCCGCATCGTCTGGCTGTCGAGCAGGCCGAGCATGGGGGCCGGGTCGTCCAGGTAGCCGAGTTCGGCCATCAATTGTTCGGCGTAAAGCGCCCAGCCTTCGCCGTGGCCGGACACCCACGCGCCGTTGCGCCGCCACTTGTTCAGCGTGTCACGGGCATAGACGGCCTGCCCGATCTGCAGGTGGTGGCCGGGGACGCCCTCGTGATAGACGGTGGTCAGCTCGCTCCACGTCGAGAACTTCGTTTGGCTGAGCGGCACCGACCACCACATGCGGCCCGGGCGGCTGAAATCGTCTGACGGGGCGGTGTACCAGACGCCGCCGTCGTGCGTCCCGGCGATCATGCATTCGATGTGCTGCGCCGGTTCCGGGATGTCGAAGTGGACGCCGTTCAGGTTGGCGATCGCCTCGTCGGCCTTGCCCTGCATCCAGGTGCGCATGGCGTCGCTGCCCTGCAATTGGTAGGCCGGGTCGTCGTCCAGGGCCTGCTTGGTTTGCCGGACGGTCAGGCCCGGGCGCAACTTGGCGGCGATTTGCGCCGACTCGTCGTCAAGACGGGCGACCTCGTCCAAGCCCCACTGGTAGTACTGCGCGAAGTCGACCTTGAGGCCCAGGAACTCGCGGCTGGCCAGCTCGTAACGGGCCTCGCCGATGCCGTCCTGATCGGTCGCCAGGGGGCGGATCTTCGACGTCAGACGCTCGGCGGCGTCACCGAAGGCGGCCCGGGCGGTGGCGACACCCGCTTGCAGCGCGTCGCGGGTGGTGGCGTCCATGTCGGGGACGGCCTTCGCGGCGTCCGTCACCATGACGGCGAAGTAGCCGTCGTCGGCCACCCAGCCGCAGCATTGTTGCGCCAATAGATCGACCTGACGGACGGCCGGGCGCGTGCCGGCCTCGATGCCGGCCATCTGCCTGGTGAACCAGCCGTCGATGGCACCCGGGATGGCCTGTAGGCGCCGGGCGATCATCGCCCACTGGGCTTGCGTGTCGGTGGGCATCAGGTCGTAGACGTCCCTGATGTTGTGCAGTCCGGACTCGATGCCGGCGATGTCCATCAGGTCGGCGCCCTTCGCGTGGGTTTCGACGGCCAGGCCGAGGCGTTCGCGCATCGCCGCGACGGTGACGGCATCGACGGCGTCGGCGGCGGCCAGCCCGTCCAGTGCCGCGAGTGTGGCCTGGTTGGTGGCGTCCTCAGCATCGCGGCCGGCGGGTGACATGTCGTCGTACTCGTCCTGGCGCTGGTCGATGCCCAGCCAGGTCATGGCGATGGGGCTCGCCTTGGTGACGGTATCGAAGTGGGCGTCGGCGATGGCGTCGATGGGTGTGGGCTGGCGTGTCATCATGAATTCAGCCTAGTCGCTGGGTCGGCTCAGCATCGGCGATGTAGTTGGATGGTGCCCATGGGGCCGACGAGGAATGCTTGGCCTTGGGGGGTTTGCCAGTAGTAGATGCCGGGGCGTAGTTGAGTGAGTTGCCAGTTGTTGTGGGTTTTCGCCCTATGAGCGCGTCGTGATAGGGGTCCGAGGTTTGATGGACGCGTTTGGCCAGTCTGGCCGGGTTGGTATTCGTCGGTGTGGTCCAGGTCGAGGTGGCGGGCCTCGATAGATGACCACGGGAAGATTTCACAGCCGTCACGCAGGGTGACGTGTTCACGTATTTTGTCGGGGATTTCGTACGCGTCGACCGCATAGTCGAGGCCCGTGTGGACGACTGGTGTGAGCTTCACGTTGGAGCGGCCCAAGATTGCTTTCAAATGACTGACTAATGCGGGACCTTCACGCTCCACACGCACCAGGCCGTCACCGGCGTCCAGGGTGTCTTGGTGCATATGGACATAGACCTGCGTTGTCGGCAAGGTGACGGGGGTGTCGGTGTTGTTGATGAGGGCGAGTGCCTGGTCGGGGCGGGCGAGGATGCCGAAGGCTGACGCCCTGCGCTCATCCAGGCCCGCCTCGTTACCCTGGGTTGCCAAAATCCCGGCGATACGGGCAATCTGCGCATCAAAGAAGATCGCATCCCCAGTGTCGACCGATGCGATGATAAGTCTCGTGGCCGGGTCGTCGGTTTCGTGCCTACGCACATACCGGTCCGGGGGTGAAGTTCTGCTGGAACTATCGGGATCAACTTTCATGATCGCCGCGCGTAACGCTTTGGTGGTGCGACGCCAACCAAACCGTCCAACAACACGCTCAAGCGCTTTATCGACAGACACGGCAGCGTCATGGGGTAACTCGGCACACGCCTGTGCGATTTGGCGTGCCCGCCACAGGGGCAACAGACCCTTCTGAACCGCTTTCCACGTGTGAGCATGGCGGGCTGTCAGATTCACCACGTCTTTCAGATACCAGACGGCGGCACCAACCGACGTACCCATCGCCAAAGCGATCTCCAACGGCAGGTCCTCATCCACCAAGCACTCGCCATCAGCGCCCAAACGGCACGGCCGGGCAGCGTCCATGCTGTATTCGTCCGTCTCGCTCCAGCCATGCTCTTGACACAACTGGGCAGCCAGGACGGCCTCAGCCGCCTCACACTTCGTCTTCAAATCGACAACCGCCTGGAACTGCCCGATAGTGGACGTGGCGGTTTCCATCACGGCGTCGATCAGTGACCCGCAAACCCCCAAATCATCCTCGAACATGCGTTCGAGTCTACACCATTGCCCCGCCCAAATCCACCTCACCACAAGCCCAAACAACACTTGACCATGGGATGCCCCGTCCATGTTCGGACTGTTGGAAGACCGGTGGCCATAACTGGAAGGTACCTAAATGACAGGTAGCACCGGTGGTAGAATTCGGGTCATGACAGCGGTGCAGGCCTGGGGGACGCTGGTGCTGGGTCTGGTGGCCATGGTGGTGTCGATTGCCGCATTTGTACAGGCGCAGCGAGTTGCCAAACGCGAATCCTATGTTGTCGCGCGCGAGATTCTTTTTGATCTGACATCAGGTGAGGTTGGC